>Ga0082335_1000267_pt1 | contig 136418 bp, 109 predicted proteins | sample Subgrocontami58m_FD_72375 | JGI IMG/M metagenome (GOLD analysis project Ga0082335, IMG submission 72375) | Subsurface groundwater microbial communities from S. Glens Falls, New York, USA - GMW37 contaminated, 5.8 m (SPADES assembly) (version 2) ...
AATTATCGAAACAGGGAATGATAGTTGGAGAATTAAAACCAGAAACTCAGACAAAAACTAACCGCTGGGGTGGGTCACTTTTGGACGCCGATGGTGGGTCAATTTTCAATGCCGATTGACACTAACACGTCTGATCCATAAATACAACTTTATGACATGCAATGGACGGGCTTGAAACTGTAACTAAATCGTAACTGTCAGAACCAAAAATAAGTAAACATTATCAAACATAATCCAATATGGCATCTCTAATCTGTTAATATATAAGGCATTAAAATTGATGGAGAATCGCCTAATTTTCAGACCCGCCTTAAAATCCCTCGGTCCTTGAGGCTGTGCGGGTTTGATTCCCGCCCCAGGCACCATATATAATATAATAAAATTATTTACTTATCGTTATTTAGCCCCTAAAAAATAGCCTAAATCCCTTGTCAGTCCCTTGTCAATTTTTCAATGAAATTTGGTGCGATTGTGAAAATTATTATCAGAATAAGGTCTGCTTCAAGGGCAGACGTAGAAAGGCTATATTCTTCTTGACAAATAGTTATATTTAACTTATAAAATAAGTCACGTACGAGATTGAGTGGCAGCCCAAAGCCTACCGGCAGTTTAAGAAGATCAAAGAGCGTGAAACGCTCGCTGCTATTAAGCACGCGATACTTGAGCTTGCAGATTGGCCGGACTGCCGAAACATTAAAGCAATGACGAATCATGAATCAGGTTATCGGTTGCGGGGCGTGGCGTATCCTATTTGATGTCCAGGACCGCATTCGAGTTATTATGATTCAGGAGGTAAAAAAACGCAATGAACGAACCTACTAATATCCAAATCATCAGCCAGGACGGACACCCGGCTTTTGTGGTCATTCCCTATGAAGAATATGTGCGTACCTTCCGAAAAACGCCACGGATTCCAGAAAGCGGCAATATACCCAACGATGTTGTGTGGCTTTCCGTAGACAAGGGTTACACCCTTGCGCGGGCCTGGCGGGAATATTTAACACTGACACAGGCAGAGGTTGCCGCACGGATGGGAATCAGCCAGGCCGCGCTTTCGCAGATGGAATCGGGAGAAAAAAAACTTCGCAAGGCCTCTCTGGAGAAATTGGCTAAAGCTTTAGGTGTCACTGTTGAACAGTTGCGCGGGTGATCTGCGGGCCATGCGTCCTGTCAAAGAGTTCATCGGTTGATACTTACTATTTTATCGGCACTCTTTCCTGCGGATTGATCAAGGATTCGATGATTTCTATATCCTCTTCGATAAGAGGAACAATTTTTGGATTACCCCTTTGGGGTGGACGATACTAACCCATCCATAATGCAAGAGAATAATTGATGAAATGAGACAAAAAACGATTTATCTTATGGTCTTAGTGGTATTTTGCGTGAGTTTTGGTTCTTATTCTGAGGGAAAAACCGCAGATAAAACTAACAGATGGACTTACTATGGGACACTGAACGAAAACCAGTTTTACTTTGATAAGAGTTCTATAAAAAAAGTATCTAATAACATTATTAGTGTATGGGATATGTTACAGTTTAAAAAGGAGATAACGCTTTCACCTAAAAACGACAGCAGAACATTAGATAGCCAAATATCTCTACACGAGATTGATTGTTCTAATCACATGCACAAACTGATAAAGTTTACCACCTATAACAAGGACCGAAAAATACAAGGGAATTACTATAGTCAAAGGCCCCAGAATCATTACATCATGCCTGGTTCAATATATCAGCTATTAGAAAAAGAAGTCTGTAAGTAAGGCGAGTTACCAATAAAGATTTATAGAGAGAAAGATATTAGACGAGCGCTATTATAATCACCCTGCAGTAGAATCAATACTACCGATCTGGGACGCCGGCAGTATTTGACAGCAATGTATCAATTGCATGGTGTGCCTCTTGTCTGATCCGCTGTGAATGGCTGCCGTATTCGACGCAATAAATGCGGATATTACTCTTGTTTTTTGCGGTGAATATGTGGCATAATATCAGATGAGGAGCGTCAACGAATTATTAACCATTTTCACAATAGAAAAGATTGGCCAAAACTGGCTTGGAGCCAGGAGCGGCTGGCAGGGCAGCTTGCCGGCGTAAGTCATCTGTAAGAGCGGCTCATCGGGCAGATGGCGGGGCTGGGTTTTTCGCTTCGCAATAAAGCTGCGCTAGTAAGGAATTATAGTTTTGAAGCCTTTGATTAGTTGAAAGAGTGAGCATCTTATATAAATCCACTGTAGATAAAATTAAGAACAAGGAGGGGATATGCCAAAAGTAGTAGTGATTGGAGCTGGAGGAGCAGGATGTGGGGCAGCGATAGCTGCCGCAAAGGCCGGCGCGGATGCCGTTCTTCTAGAGCGGACTGATATGGTCTTTGGGGGGGCTGTTTGGGCCGGGCGAATGGACTACAACGGAAAGTTTGTATCTTCCGAAGAATGTAAGGCTTTGGGAGGGGGGGAGATATTTGCGGCCCTGGAATCCATTATCTTACACCATGCCAACATTGTGGACGAAGAATTTGGCTACGTTTATAATTGCCCCCAAAGTGAAGCCGTGGTGAGAAAGGCCGTGATCGCCAGCGGTGTCAAGATACTCTTTGAGGCCAGGGCCGTAGATGTCATTAAAGAAGGTGACAGCATCATAAAAAAGGTGATCCTCGCTGATGGTTCAGAGATTGAAGGGGATGCCTTTGTGGATGCGACCGGTTCGGCAGGCGGATTGGCTAACTGCATAAAATATGGTGGGGCATGTGTGATGTGCCCCTATTATCGCTGTCCCGTTTTTGGAGATCGGGTTGGTATCGCCACCAAGGCTGGAGCCAAGAGCTATACCGTTTATAGGCCTGATGGCAGTCCTGGAACCTTGACGGCAGCGGTTGGCATCCATAAGGAGTCTCTCTCGCCGGAGTTGTTGGCGGAGCTGGAGGAAAAAGGCGCTGTTACCATTCCTTTGCCTCCCGAGCTGATTGATTATGGCCGGCTTAAACGGTTGGGGGCGGTCCGATCCAGAGCCCAGATGGAGAATCTAAACCTGGTAGATAATGGTGTTGCCAAATGTGTCGGATCGGGCAATTTCCCTTTGCATGACTTAAGAAAAATCCGTGGTTTTGAGAAGGCCCAACTCGCTTATCCTCTGGGAGGAGGCGGCGGCAAGGCAGATAAAATATCTGATATCGATGTCAATACCAGAGAGGATACCTTAAGGATACCGGGATTCAAGAATCTTTTCGGCGCCGGGACAAAGGTTGGAACCGGCGGCGTTTCTGCTGTCGTATGTGAAGGATATCTTGCGGGGCACAATGCAACCAGGGCCGCTGCAGGCAAGGAACTGCTCGAATTACCAACGACTATAGCCTTGGGCGACTTTACGAAATTTATTGGTAACATCTGGCGGGAGACAAACGCTATCCCTAAAGGATACGCCTTTTCCCATGGACCTGCCCTGGAAAGGTTGAAAAAGTTGGGTTTTTATACAGGAAATGCCGCAGAGATCCATAAGAGAGTGGAAAACGCTGGCTTAAAAGGAATCTACGATCAAAAGATCGTCTAAAGGAGGGATAGATTATGGCAGGAGTGGTCGTAGTAGGAGGAGGGGCGGCAGGATGTGGAGCGGCAGTCGCTGCTGCTAAGGTAGGGGCTGATGTTACCTTGCTGGAACGGACCGATATGCTTTTTGGCGGTGCCAATAGGGCAGGGCGCTTTAACTATAACGGTGAAATGGTCGGTATCAACGAATGGAAGGCCTTAGGCGGCGGAGAGATCTTGGAGGCCCTGGAATCCATTGTCCTCCATCGCGGTAGTATAGTAAACGAAGAGCATACTCTCACCTATAATACCGCGATCGCCGAACCAACGGTAAGATCAGTTGTGGAAAAACACAAGGTGAATATCCACTTGGAGGCCAGGGTCGTAGATGTCATCAAGGAAGGTGAGAGCATCATTAAAAAGGTGATCCTTGCTGATGGTTCAGAGATTGAAGGGGATGTATTTGTGGATGCGACAGGTTCTTCCGGCGGGGTCAGTGTATGCACCAAGTATGGCAAGGGCTGCGTGATGTGTACTTATTATCGCTGTCCCCTTTTTGGTGATCGTGTAAGCATTGCCACCAAGGCCGGTGCCCGCTCCTTTTACCGCTCCAGGCCGGACGGCACCCCCGGTACGGTAGGCGCCGCGGTGGGCCTTTATAAGGGGAGTCTGTCTAGTGAGATAATTGCTAAACTTAAAAAAGATGGCGTCATAACCATTCCTTTACCCAAGGAATTGGTCGACTACGGCAAGCTCGATTTGATCGGCGCTACCAGGACCAGGGAGCAGATGGAATATATTAATTTGGTAGATATCGGTGCTACCGCCAAGTGTGTGGGGCTGGTCTATTTATCCTTGGAAAAGATCAGAAAACTGCCTGGATTTGAGCGGGCAGTGATAGAGGATCCCCTGGGAGGCGGCAAATTCAATGTGATAGGAAATATAGACATATGCCTCACGGACAGCAGCTTTAAAGTTGAGGGTTTCCGAAATCTCTTTGCCAGTGGAAATAAGATGGGAATGGGCGGGGTCGCCCATTGCATCATGACCGGCTATCTATCGGGGAATAATGCGGCCAGAGCTGCTGCGGGCAAGGATCCTCTTGTTTTGCCCAGAACCCTGGTCATGGGTGATTTTATCCAGACGATAACCGATTTGATGGTCAAAGAAAATGCCCCTCCCAAAGGTTATGTCTTAGGCCACGGCGTATTCTTTGAAAAGATGAAGGCCAATGGCCTCTATCCTCAAACCCCTGAGGAAATCGGGCTGAGAGTGGAAAAGGAAGGTCTGGCCGGTATCCTTTCCCAGAAGGTCTGTTGAAGCTCCGGGATGCCGGATCAGAGCCGGCCCCGTACTTTGTGATACGGGGTCGGCATGGCAGAGGTTGACCTATTTACTTGCTGGAGTAATGACCAATTTTAGGGAAAAGAAAAAATGAAAGTATTGTTGGTAAACGGAAGTCCGAACCAAAAAGGATGTACTTTTACGGCCCTTTGTGAAGTGGAAAAGGAATTAAATAAGTCTAATATTGAAACAGAGATGTTCCATCTGGGAAATCAACCTATTAGAGGATGTACTGCATGTAGAAAATGTACTGAGTTAAAGAAATGCGTGTTTGACGATGCGGTCAACATAGTAGCGGATAAAGCAAATACATCCGATGGTTTTATTTTTGGTTCTCCCGTCCATTATGCTGGACCTTCCGGCTTCATAACGTCATTATTAGACCGCTGCTTCTTTTCCGGCAGCCATGTATTTGCATATAAACCTGGTGCGGCAATCGTAAGCTGTCGCAGGGGTGGTGCTACATCGGCGTTTGATCAATTAAATAAATATTTTTCCATTAATAATATGCCGATTGTGTCATCCCAGTACTGGAATATGGTTCATGGTAACACACCGGAAGAAGTATTGCAGGACCTTGAAGGATTACAGACAATGCGAACGCTTGGTCGGAATATGGCTTGGCTTTTGAAATCAATCGAAGCGGGCAGAAAGGCAGGTGTCCCTCCGCCTGAAAAGGAAGATCGCTTAAGGACAAATTTTATTAGATAGTCGGTTATGAAGGGGATGAAATCATGATTACCGGTAAGGAGATTAAACCTGCGGACGCCGATTTAGGGATATCTTAATTATTATCAGGGGACGCATTCGAGGCTGTAATTGGCTATTTCTTAAAAGTTATGCAATCTAATTTCCATAGACATTCTTCTTCGTCGCATACCTCTTCCCGCTGAAAGCAGGTCGTATAACCCTCTCTTTCTTGGATAGCACGGATAAGGTCTCTTTTTGTAAGACCCACCCGATAATAAATGTTCCACTTTTGTGCTATTTTAATAACTTCTTGCATTTTCATGTTTGAGCCCCCCTAAATAAACGTTGCAATCTACTATGTTTTCTTTTCAATAAAAAACAATGATGATTCATTGATAGTATAATAGTAGGATGTAATTACTATTTATAATAATGATTGCTATCTATTTGCCGTGATCTTGGTTAGAATCCTTGCCCCGACTATTTTAGCGAGTTACCCATAATTTTCATCAGAAAGACGCATAGAAAAAGGCAGGACCATTTCTGATCCTGCCTCTCGGTGTTTCGTGGCTGATAAAAGGGATTATTTTTTCCCTTGATCCTTGGGTACAGTAACCGTTACATTTTTTGTCGCTGTATTACCCGCAGCATCGCTGCAGCTCACAGTTGTTGTGTAAACGCGCCCTATGCCATTCCCTGAACGTTCTGCCCTGAGATTTACGGTCAAGTCTTCCGTAATTTCATAATCGGGGGCGGTGTCACCATCTCCAAGGCCATTTTCAGGTTCGTTGCTTGTGACGGAGCTGATCTTGCACGTTGCATTACCATTATCGTCAGAGGCATTGACGGTTACCTTTATAGGAATCATCTTGTGGTTTGATGGCCAGAGAACTGCATGATCGACGGTAAGGCTGGCGATTGTCGGTGGGGTGGTGTCAGCCGGTGGAGTGATGTCGGGCGGTGGGGTGATGTCAGCGGCGCTCGCCATTTCCCAAATTGCGGGATAGTCAACAATAAAGGTGAGGTCGGGAGTTCGCGGGTGCCACTCTGCGGTATTCTCATCCACGGCAAATTCGACGGAATCGAGAGAGGGGTCACTGGGGTCCGTGATCGTCACGCTGTACCCAAAAGTTTGACCTGGTCGATGATTAATACCCGCCTGCGTACTCATCCATGGCTCGCTAATTACGGGTGCGTTGGTGGGATTGGAAACTTTGAGAACAATGGTGATGGCGTAGTCTATGCCCACGGTCGGATTGCTTACTGTCCAATACGCCCCATTGACATTGCAAGTGGTCTGAATGTTAGTTTGAGATCCGGCGTCAATATTCATGCATGTTCCACTGATGCTCCCGCCCATGCTCACACTGCTGATGTCTGATGTCAAGGCGTATCGGGAATCTTTGAGCGCCATTTTTACTGTCACCGTCTGGTCCATATTAGTAGTATTGGCAGGGATTATTCGCGGTGATACGCTTCGCAAAGAATCGTAACCCGGGGTGTTCGTAGTGTATTGGTCGGTATAATTCCACCCTACCCTGATGCCAGTTCCATGTAAAAGCACATCCTCTTGAAAAGTAAGCGGAAAGGACGCAGTATTGTCAATCACATTGCCAGGTTGAAAATAAAATAAATCACCCTTTATTGATGTTAACGGGCTATTGAGCGTGATACTGGGATAGTTGAAATCTGTTGGCGGACTGGAGTTTTCACCAGCATGATTGTACATGCTAATGTCCCAAGTGAGCTGTCCAGATAATCTGGTGGCTGCTGGCACAATATCCGACGGTGCTTTGAAACGCTGGGTTCGTGTGACGGAAGCGTCGATTGGACCGTCAGCTAGACCCTGTACCGCGAGGACGATTGATAGCAAGATCGAACCGCAAATTCCTAATAGTTTAGTCAATCTCATAAAATCTCCTTTCGTCAGGCTAAGTACATTTCTTCTACATTTCCGTCTTGCTTAGAGGCTAATATAAAGTTATGTCATGTGCAAGCAATGTATCGTGTATGTATGTGAAACAGTTAACATATATTGAGTGATGTTCATCACAAAGCGGGCCCGTTCTTGGCACAAATCAGGGCAAATCGTCAGGGTATCCTGACAAGGGTTCTTGCCTTTCTCACTGCCTCGCCATTCTGATTTCCCGATCCCCAAATATTCCTTGACATGCAGAAACAGCCTTCCTATAGTCCTGACGATCAAAAACGCGCCGTATCAATTAATAATGGGGGGGATGATAAGCACAATGGCGAGAAGACTATGTTCATTGTTAACAATCGTGTTGATGGTATTGGTAGGTTATGTGTCGCTGGCCGCCGCAGATGAATGGGAGCAGGTCCTTGCGGCCGCTAAGAAGGAAGGTACAGTTGCGGTGATCGGCCCGGTGGGGGCCGCCCGGCACGACGCGCTGACCATGACCTTTGAGAAAGAATATCCCGGCATCAAGGTGGAGTATTGGGCCGTTCGCGGTGCGGAAGCCGGGCCCAAGCTGTCGGCAGAACGCCGGGCGGATAAGTTTCTCTGGGACGTTTTTTTCGGCGGTACCTCGACGGGGCTCTTGGCGTTGATACCGGGGAAGATGCTCGATCCGCTGGAGCCGGCGTTGATCCTTCCCCTTGTAAAAGATCCCAAGCAGTGGCGTGGCGGCGCGCTGGATTTCGTCGACCCGGGCAAACGACTTTTGGTCATGACGCCATCACAACGCGGGATCCTCTATGTGAATCCAAACATAGTGAAGCCTGATTCGATAACCTCCTACAAAGATTTATTGGATCCGAAGTATAAGGGAAAGATCGTGATTGACGATCCTACGAAGGCGGGTCCCGGTCAGGCGACGTTTACCTTCTTTTATTTACATCCCGCCCTCGGGCCGAAATTCATCCAGCAGCTCGCCAAACAGGAGCCCACGTTTATGAAGGAGAACCTGCAGGAGAATGACGCTATTGCCAAGGGGAAGTTCCTGGTACTGGTCGGCACCTCGGATGTCATCGCCGAGGAACGCATCAAAGCCGGCATGCCCATTGCGATTATCGATCCGCGTAAGATAAAAGAAGGCTCCGATATCAGTCCCGGGCCCGGCGCCCTCGCCATGTTTAACCGCGCCCCGCACCCGAATGCGGCCAAAGTGTATATTAACTGGGTGCTCTCAAAAGAGGAACAGACGGACTTTGCCCGCGAGAGCGGCTTAATAAGCGCGCGTCTGGATGTGCCGACGGACCATTCGCCCTGGCGCGTGCCCATACCCAATGCAATCAAATCATATGATCGTGCGGCTATGGATGTCAAAGACGACATGATAGCCGTAGTCGAAAAAGCCTTCGGTATGAAGTCTCGGCCAATGAGGTAACAATAATCTCCAAGAGGGGATAGTTCGTTTACGAAATTGCTAACTTCGTTGGCAATTTCTAACTCACTATAGGAGGGCATTATGTTTCTTTTGGCAAAGAAAAATGTCGTTTTGGTTATGCTGGGGTTGCTCGCGCCCTCTGCCGCGCTGGCTGCCGAATCTTCACAATCCTGGGATCAAGTTGTTGCTGCCGCCAGGAAGGAGGGCGTAGTCTCGGTAATCGGACCGCAGGGAGAAGAGACGCGTGACGCACTGGCACAGGCCTTTCAGAAAAAATATCCTGATATCAAAGTCGAGGTGCAAACCATCGCCCCTAATCAGGTTGGCCCCAAACTGCTGAATGAGCTTGCCGCCGGTCGTAACAGCACTGACGTTGTGATTACAGGTACGACCACAGCATTAGAAACACTTTTTCCGGCAAAATCACTGGTTCCGATTAAACCCTGGCTGTCCGGCCCGAATACCAAAGACCAGAGTACGTGGCGGGGCGGAAAACTGACGTTTTCCGATAACACTGCTAATTACAATCTGGTTTTCAGCCAGTACGTCAAGGTGCCGTTCGCTTATAATAGTCAGTTGGTTTCAGGAGATGATTTCAAATCCTGGAAAGACCTTCTTGAACCTAAATGGCAGGGAAAGATCGCGCTCAAAGATCCAATCAGCGCCGGGGGGGGCTTGGGAAACGCTACACTGTGGTATACCACAGAAAGCCTCGGTAAAGATTTCATTCGAAAATTTCTCACTATAAAGGATTTGGTGATAACAAGAGACGATCGGCAAATCCTGGATTTCGCTGCGCGCGGCAAGTATCCCATTGCCATCGGTGCGGGTGACTTGCCGACCAGCCAGTTTATTGCCCGGGGACTACCGCTTAAGCTTCTCAGGCCGGAGGCCCTCAAAGAGGGCACGTACATCACCACGGGCAATGGCAGCCTGTCGATTCCGCGCAACGCGCCCCATCCGAACGCTTTGCGCGTCTATGTGGATTTTTTCTTATCACAGGAAGGACAGCTCGCCTGGAGTAAGGTGGCCCGATTTGCCAGCATGCGTCGGGACGTCTCCAAAGACCATGTCCCAGATTTTCTTGTACCCAAGGAAGGCATGCCGTACCCGGATCTCTCTTCCGAGAAGTACGTACGTATGAAAGACGAAGTGGTGGACTTTATAAAGACGATTATGCCACGCTAGTCAGGGAAGGGACATCATAAGGAAGAGAGCATGACCAAATACATCCCCGGGCTAGCGTTGATTCTTGCCATCAGCCTCCCCGCGCGGTTCATTCAGAGCCAGCTCACCGTTAACGGAAAAGAAGTGGTGAGCGCCATTGCCATCGCCATCGTTCTGGGTATTGCCATCCGCAACCTGATTGGAATTTCTGCCCGCTGCAAGCCCGGCACCGGCTTCGCGGTGAATCGGTTCCTCCGGGGTGGAATTGCTCTCATGGGTGCGCAGCTCAGTCTTGATCAAGTGCTCAAGACCGGAGCATCTTCCCTACTCATCGTGGCAACATGCATCGTCTTGGCCATTATAGTCGTACGCTCCGTCAGTGTACGCATCGGAATGTCCGCTCGGCTGGGAACTCTGCTGGGCGTGGGAACATCCATCTGCGGCGTTTCCGCAATTGTGGCTACCGCGCCGATCATCAAGGCGCGGGATGAGGAAACTTCTCTGGCCGTGGCGACCATAACCATTTTTGGCCTGGCCGCAGTCTTGTTCTATCCGATAATAGGGCGGGCATTGGGGATGTCGGAGAACTTCTTCGGAACCTGGGCCGGTACTGCCGTCAATGACACCAGCCAGGTCGTGGCCACCGGTTTGATCTTCAGCAAACAGGCCGGTGAGATTGCCACGGTGGTGAAACTGACCAGGAACCTCTTTATGGCGCCGGTCATGGTGATACTGAGCTGGCTTTGCTTGAAGCAGCCGCGAGGCGAGGAAGATTTGGAATGTGGAGAACGTCGCATCAGTGTCCAGCAGATAGTTCCCCTGTTCATTCTCGGTTTCCTGGGTATGGCCGTCTTGAATTCTTTCGGGGCCTTCCCGCCGGCTGTCCATCAGGGCATTCAAATCACCTCTCAATTCCTCATTTTGATGGCTTTGGCCGGCGTGGGTTTGGAAACCGACATCGGGGATATGAAGAAAATCGGGCTCCGGCCTTTCTATGCCGGGCTCTGTGCAGCGATATTTATGGCACTGGTGAGTTTCGTCCTCATCTCTCTGGCGGGTATCAGGTGATGCCTGTCCACAATGTTCTTGTTGTAGTCGGGAGTTACCCCTGACGGTTGCCCATTGTCGAGAAAATACATGATACTACTTGAGACCACATGATGGTTTTCGTAAGGTTGCGGGAAAAATGCTCCGCTCTAGGAAAAGCTTCAAAAATCAATAAGAAAACCAGATTTTGTTACGTATAGCTTTCTGTAACAAAGCATACGACGATTTTGTCGTTAAAACTCTCTTTCAAGTCGTAATAAACCAGCTGCGAAAATTTTCATCCCAGGGCATCGCCGCTACCCCACTTTTAACAATTCAATTAATTTATTGACAAACGACGACATATTACATAGATGATATCCATCTCGTTTATCAGAGCTTATCAAGACTGCTTTATACGGTGTTAGGTCCATTTTACTGGGGGGAAAATGGGAACCTGCTTTAACATTTCTGTAATTATCACCCATACCAATTTACAATCTGCCTTAGATAATCATCGCCACACAAATAATCTTAGAATGTGCCTTTGCATCGACGGTAATAAATACTTAAGGGGGAGGCGGCCCGGGTGACGGCCTTGCGAGGCCACTGGGGCGCCTTGTATGAAAAAGGACAAAGGCTTGGTGGGCGGATGAGATGGGCGTGAATGGTGCCAGGGTCCAGCCGTATAAAGGATTTAACCCTCCATCTGGCTCGTCAAGTAAAAAGGCCGGTGTGAAGGTGGAATATGGAAGGGCACTTACGATAGCTGATATTGAATCCCTAAAGCCAGACGCCGTCGTCCTCGCGACTGGATGCAGCATAAGCCTTGTCAAGAGATTCCTTGCCTATGGGATCATACTGATCTCTTTTCTTTCTTTGCCATCCACAAGCGGTAGATAGACGCATGGTGATGAGAAGCCATACCGGCAGGAGGCAAGTCATCGGAGTTCAAACTTCTCTGCTGGCGGCGGTCAGACAGGATTGCTGTTGAATCAGTTACCTGAGGCAGGCCTAGATCACAACAATTGGATAATTGAGGTGCTCTCAGTGGAGAGGGAGGGATATTGCTGAGCGAGGAGCCCATCGAAAGCGATGCCTTATCAGCTGAATCATTGAGGGGGATGATAATATGGCGCAAAGAATCTATGCAGTGATAACAATTGTGGTTATGGTCGTGGTCGGCTATGTGTCTATGGCCGCTGCAGATGAATGGGAGAAAGTCCTGGCGGCGGCTAAGAAAGAAGGCACCGTTTCGGTGATCGGTCCGACGGGCAGCGACCGACAAGACACGCTGACTCTGCCCTTTGAGAAAAGATATGGCATCAAGGTGGATTATTGGAGTGACAGCGGCCGCCCCGTAGGCCCAAAGCTAACGGCAGAACGTAAAGCCGGCAAGTTTCTCTGGGACATCGCAATTACGGGTACCACAACCACGCTCAAAGTGCTGATCCCAGGGGGGATGCTCGATCCGATTGAGCCGGCGCTTATACTTCCCCAGGTAAAAGATCCCAAACAGTGGCGCGGGGGCGGGATAGAGTATGTCGATCCGGAAAAGCGCTGTTTGATCATGACTTTGACACAGCGCGGAACTCTCTTTGTCAATCCAAAGGTAGTGAAGCCGGAGTCGATAACCTCCTACAAGGATTTATTGAATCCAAAGTTTAAGGGAAAGATCGTCATGGACGATCCCACGACGGCGGGGCCTGGTCAGGCAACGTTTACGTTCTTTTACTTACATCCCGATCTTGGACCGAACTTCATCCGGGCGCTCGCCAAACAGGAACCCCTGGCCCTGAAGGATTACAACCAAGAGATGGACGGCATCGCCAAGGGGAAGTTCCTGGTGTTGATTGGAGTTTCAGATATCTTCGCCCAGGGACGCATGGAAGCCGGCATGCCCATTGCGATTCTCGATCCCCATAAGATAAAAGAAGGTTCCGATACTGGATGCGTCGACGGCGCCCTCACCATGTTTAATCGCGCGCCCCACCCGAATGCGGCCAAAGTTTATATCAACTGGCTGCTCTCGAAAGAAGGCCAGACAGCCTATGCCCTGTTGAACGGCAATATCAGCACCCGTCTGGATGTGCCGACGGGTCAATCGCTGTGGCGTGTGCCAATACCTGGATCAATCAAAACATATACGCGGGCGGCACAGGATGTCAAAGACGATCTCCTGGCATTATTAAAAAAAGAAAGTATCCCGGTATCCAGGTAGATTACAATGGTATGGCCGGAGCACAAGTCGCACCCAAGCTTCTTGCGGAACTTTCAGCCGGTGTCTGGTTGAAATTCTAAGTGATGGGTGAAATCTGAAGCGGGAGGCGTCCCCTGTGAGATACGCCTCCCCGCTTTGAGCCGCTAATCAATAGAAGTTGGGTCATTACGGTATGTAATCGGAGCATGCTTCACTCGCCGGTTAGGCAAGCAGCAGGCACAGCTGGCTTCGCGTAATTAGTCAAGGCTGATAGAGGAGGAACTATGAAACGACAACTGATAGTAATCGCTCTGGCATTAATGGCAATACCGTTGCAGATCTGCTCCGCCGCCGCGGCACCGGCGTGGCAGGAAGAATGGGGGCGAGTGCTTGAAGCAGCCAAGAAAGAGGGGCGGGTCTCGGTTATAGGTCCGCCGGGGGCGGATCGCCGCGATGCGCTCAGCATTGACTTCGAGAAAAAATATGGCATCGCTGTCGATTATCTAGCCGATTCGGGTGCTGGGATCATGCCCCGTCTAGGCGCCGAACGCAAGGCGGATCGTTATCTGTGGGACGTTGTGGTAACGGGCGCATCTACCACGCTCATAAACTTGATCCCGGCCCAGGTATTGGATCGTCTGGACCCCAATTTCATTCACCCCGATCTGAAAGATATGAAACTGTGGCGCAACGGCGCCCTGGAGTTTCTCGATCCGGGGCGGCAACTGCTGGTGATGACACTTTTTCAGCGCGGCACGCTGTTTGTAAACTCGACTCTCGTCAACGCCAAGGAATTCAAATCTTACAAAGACCTACTCAATCCCAAGTGGAAAGGGAAAATCCTTGCCGACGATCCGCGCAAGTCGGGGCCAGGGCGGGGGACTTTTACATTCTTTCTGTTCCATCCCGATCTCGGGGCGAAATTCATTCGTTCTCTGGGCAGTCAAAGGTTGACGCTGCTCAAGGATTACGCCCAGGAGGTCGACATGGTCGGCCGGGGCAATTACCCCATCGGCCTCGGGTTTTCGGACAGCTTGGCTGAGGAGCGCGCTAAACAAGGAGTGCCGATAGAAATCGTTGATATCCGGCAGCTCAATGAAGGCTCCGATACCAGTCCGGCATCCGGGGCACTGTCGATTTTCAATCACGCGCCGCATCCAAATGCAGCGAAGGTCTATATAAACTGGCTGCTCTCCAAAGAGGGGCAAACGATCTATGCGCGCGCCACCGGCTACGTTAGCACCCGCTTGGACGTGCCGACCGATCACACAGAACCCTGGAGAGTGCCGCAACCCGGCGCGATCAAAACCTACACAAAGGCGGCCATGGATGTGAAAGATGATTTAGTGCTGCTGCTGCAAGAGGTATTTGGCAAGTGATGAGTGAAATCTGAAGCCATGCGAGGTGCGACTCCCCAGCTCTGCGGCGGCGACAAAGCACTGATGATGTAAAGACGATTAAGCGCCGAGTAGAAGAGGCGGGCATGATTGGCGTCTTTTCAAAAAAGTTGTCATAAGAGCTTTTTTATTCAAAAGGGGATATTATTAAAACTGGCATGAGGAGGTTATATGAATATGAAGGGGGCTATTTTAACAACACTTTCGCTGTTGCTGCTTGCGTTGCAACTGTTCCTGCCCGCAAACCTACTATCCGCGGCGCCGGACGAGTGGGCAACGCTCGTTGCCAAAGCCAAACAAGAGGGCAAACTCGTGCTGATCGGCCCCTTGGGGCCTGACCGCCGCGATTCGCTCACGCTGCTGTTTCAGCAAAAGTACGGCATCTCCATAGAATATCTTCCCGACCCTGCGCCGATGATTGCTACGCGGGTCAGCACCGAGCGCCAGGCAGGAAAATATCTGTGCGACGTCGTGGTCGCGGGCGCATTAGAGGATATTTTGCTGCCGCTTAACGTTTTGGAGCCGATGGAGCAATTCCTGATTCTTCCGGAAGTGACGAACCGTAAGAACTGGAGAGGGAGCGCCATAGAATTTGTCGACCCCGGTCACACGATACTTGTCATGACACCTTTTCATCGCGGCACCCTTTTCGTGAACACACAGCTTGCCGACCCCAACTCGTTCAAGTCTTACAAGGACCTGCTCGATCCCAAATGGGCAGGAAAGATCGCCGCCGACGATCCGCGCAGTACAGGGCCTGGTCAAGCAACGTTTGAGTTTTTTTATGCTCGTCCGGCGCTCGGGGCGAAATTCATCCGGGCGTTAGCGAACCAGAAGCTGACTCTACTCAAGGACTACTCTCAAGAAGTGGATTCGCTTGGGCTCGGCAAGTTTCCCCTGGCGGTTGGCCTCTCGGACAGTCTCGTCGAGCAGCGGGCAAAGCAGGGAGTTCCGCTCGCCATTGTCGATCCGCGCCAGCTACGGGAAGGCTCCGATGTGAGCCCGGGCGTCGGCGACCTCGGTGTCTTCAACCGCGCGCCTCATCCCAATGCGGCGAAACTATACGTGAACTGGCTACTTTCAAAAGAAGGCCAAACCAGCTTTGCCCGCGGCACCGGTTACATCAGCAGCCGGATTGACGTTCCTACCGACCACGCGGCGCCATGGAGAGTTCCGCAGCCGGGCGCGATCAAGACCTACGGTCTGCAAGGCCGCATCGAGCTGCGTGCCAAGCTATTGCCCCTGCTCTATGATGTCTTCGGGCGCTAGGCTGTATTTTAGGGTGGTAAGTGCCACTTCCCCATTGAAACTGATGAAGCTGAGGGACGTTGGCTTTTGGTGTGCAAGTTTACGGTGAGAATGAAGATGACCAGTGTCATAGGCCCTATAGGATTTGATAGTCTATCTGACCGGTTCGGTCGTAAAAAGGTTCTTCTATTTACCTATGGCTTTTCCGCCCTATCCACTGCTGCACTCGCGCCGCAAACTCGACAGACCATCTGGATACCAATTCTTCTGGCTCTAATAGGCTTGGTGGTTTACGCAGAAAGCCCCCTTCAGCAGTCATTGTGGAACATTGAAAGACCACCACACTTTTAACAATCCAACAATTTGTTGACAAACTAAGATATTTTAAATAGTTAATAGCAAATAGTTTAGCAGAGCTTATCAAGACTACGTTATATGGTCAGGACCATTTTACTGGGGGGGGAAATGGAAACCTTTTTAAACATTGTCATAACTATCATCGATACCAACTTAGCATCCTTATTAGATAATCATCGCCACTTTAAGAATCTTATAATTGATGCGTGCTTGGCATTGTCAGTAATAAAAGCTTAAGGGGGGAAACGGCATGAACAAAGAGGATTTAGCTACTGAAGTTGCAAAAGTTGTCGGCAAGAAAAAAGTGGCTAAAGATGCAATCGACTGTGCCTTGGAGGTGGTTAAGAAAAAAAGCAAAGTTTTGGGGATGAAAGTTGCCTTGGCCGCAATCGTAGCCGTGCTTAATTTTGGCAATCAAGCTGTTGCTGCGTCTGCTGCCGGTGCTAACGAATGGGAAAGCACCATCGCGGCCGCCAAGCGCGAGGGAAAAGTGGTGGTCATCGGCCCCCAGGGAAACGAAACGCGCGAAGCCCTGACAGAAGGTTTTCAGCGTAAGTATCCGGAGATCAAAGTCGAGCACGGCGGCATAGCCGGCGCCCAACTGCCGCCCAAGTTGCTCGCTGAGCAAAGATCCGAGCTCTACTCCGTCGACCTCCTCGTACTGGGCACCACGACGGCTATCAACGGGCTGTTACCCGTGAAGGCCGTCATTCCGATCAAGCCTTTTATGGTCGGCCCGAATACTGCCGATGCTTCGGTGTGGCTCAACAAGAAGTTCAGCTTCGCCGATGACGCCGGACAGTACATCGTACTGATGAGCGTCTATATACAGCCTCCCTTCGTCTATAATACGACGATGATCTCCGCCAAGGAAATCACCGCCTGGAAAGACTTGCTCGCGCCAAAGTGGAAGGGCAAGCTGGCAGTTCGTGATCCCCGCTTGGCGGGAGGCGGTCTGGCGAACGCGACTTTCTGGTACGCCAGCCCGAAATTGGGCAAGGAGTTTATAAAGAAACTTTTCGCTTCTCAGGAGATTACAATGAGCCGCGACGACCGCCAGCTCCTCAACTACGTCGGCCAGCGGAAATATCCGATTGCCATCGGCCCGAGCGAAGTGTTGACTAAAGAATGGGCGCTCAAGGGCGTGCCGGTGGATCGTTACAATCCCGAAGGTATGCAGGAGGGTGCTTTGACCACCGCCGGCAACGGCGCTCTCTGCGTGCCGCGCAACCCGCCACATCCCAATGCGCTGAAGGTCTACATCGATTATATCCTCTCGAAACAAGGCCAAACCGAATGGAGCAAAGCCATCGGCTTAGCCAGTCTGAGGCAGGACGTGCCGCGCGATCACGTCGACGAACATCTCATCCCGAAAGAAGGCGTGCAGTACCTTGACAGCCATTTGGAGCGTTACGTTAACATGAGGAATGAAGTGGTCGAGTTCCTCAACACCATCATAGGGCGCTGACCGGAAGCCGACGACGGAATGGATGCAGATAAGGGATTGAGGAGCTAACGATGCCACTTCTTCGGAACCTGGGCCGGCACGGCCGTCAATGACACCAGCCAGGTCGGGTTTGATCTTCAGCAAACAGGCCCGTGAGATTGCCGCCGTGGTGAAGCTGAGCAGGAACCCTTTATGGCACTGGTGAGTTTTGTCCTCATCTCTCTGGCGGGTATCAGGTGATGCCTGTCCACAAGAAAAAAAGGAGGCGGCAAGTAATGGGAAATATATCCGGGGTCGAAATTGATTATAAGCAGGAGGTGCTTATTCTGGGAGCGGGGCTGGCCGGGCTGACGGCAGCAGTGGAGGCGGCCTCCGGCGGCGCGAAGGTTACCGTGCTTGATAAAATGGCGCCGATGATAGGTAAGAAGATAGATAAGCTATGGGCCCCAGGCGGAATGGCTAATGATACTTATCGGGCCGGCGGCGGCGGTCTGCATAGATTTTCGTTGTCAGCCTCCGTAGACGACTTGCTGTCAACCCATCAGCAGAGAGGATGGGGCCGAGTGGAAGGCGAACTGATCAGGGCTTACCTGGAAAGGGTTGATAAGGACTGCCGCTGGTTAAGAGATGACCTTAAGATGCCTTATTTAAATTCGAAAATAGTCGTGGGAAGAGGGCCCGCCATTTGTCCTTTTTTTTATAATATCTGTGAACAGAAAGGGGTACGCCTCGTCTTTGAAACGAAGGCTTTAAAATTACTCAGGTCGGGACATAAGGTGAGCGGCGTCCGGGCCAGAAACAAGGATGGCGAATTCGATTTCAAAGCGGGAGTCGTTATCCTGGCGACGGGAAGTTTTACCGGGAACCAGGAAATGATGCTTAAATACGTGGGACCGGAGATTACGTACTTGCCGCTGATAACGGGAAGCACCTATAATACCGGGGACGGGCACATCATGGCAGCCGAACTGGGCGCTCAGCTGAACAATTTAACGGTTTGCCACATTCGCACTACCGATAAATTCCTCGGCGAAGGTCCGTCCCGGCATCTGTTTAACCTATATCATTTGGGGATCTACCTTAACAGCAATTGCCAGCGTTTTGTTGACGAAGGTGCCGCTGATAGCGACACGATTGCCAATGCCATCGTTTATCAGCCAGGCAGTGAAGCCGCCCTGATCTTTGATGACAAGGCCCGCGCCCTCTATCCAGAAGAATATGACACCTGCCCTCATAAAAACGAGGTCATCCAGGTGGCCGATACCCTTGAGGAGTTGGCAGTAAAAATAAAATATTCACCGGACGCTTTTATAAATGCCATTTCTGAATTCAATTCCCATGTCAAGGATGGTCAAGTTTTGGAAGCATCCATCCCCAAAACGAAGCGCGCCTTGACGATTGACAAGGCTCCTTTTTATGCCTACTACCCGGTTTGGCCGGGTCTAAACCACCCTCTTGGCGGTCTGAAAATAAATACCCGAGCCCAGGTTTTAAACCTGGAGGATGAGCCGATTCCGGGGCTCTATGCTGCCGGCTCCATCGTTAACTGGTCATTTGGCAAACCCTACGAGATCGCCGGAATAAAAACCTATAAAGGCAGCTACAACGCCGCCGGTTCTTCTTCCGGTCTGGCTACGGCATTAGTATTTGGCCGGATGGCAGGACAATATGCTGCTCAAGAAGCTGCGGCAATCCTCTAACTAAGAAATTCGACTAAACGATGGCAATTTCACCAGGGTAGAGGTATGCGTCTCTCATAGACCGGGATGCACTGGATGGCGTTATTCGGGCAGACGCGCTCACAGAGGAAACAGTCCTGGCAGTCGCGCAGATACTTTATAAAGGCCTTCTGGCTTTCCTCATCCATCTTCAAGACATCCATCGGACAGTACTCAATGCAGGTACCGCAGCCTATACAGGCGGAGACATCTATCTTTCTTACACCCATCTTACTTTCCCTTCCTCGATGCGGATTATGCCCTGTTTTTCCGCCACCTGCCACAGGGGGTTAAGAGATTTCTCTTTAGCGGGCTGAAGCTTGGACCGTTCCAGTGATACCGGGGCCGCACCTATGCTCATCCGCTCACCCTCTTTCTGCACCGTTACCAATTTTACCCAATTGGCATTGTCCAAATAGGGATAGTCCTCCCGCAAAGCTTCCCGTGATTCCTTACGTTCTAAGGCGCTCTTTAGCATCATCATGGCCACCAGCACGATATTGCTTGCCTCATGCGCCATCCGCAAGTAATGCGGGTCGTAGGCGTACAACAGGGGTACCTGGTCATGCCAGATACCCTCCACTTCTTCCAAAGCCTTAGCCAGACGCTGTTCATGCCTAAGGATAAGAACATCATAGGGTGTGATGGTTTCCTGAAGCGACAACAATACCTGGTCAGGTTCGATGCCGTCCTTTCTCTTCAGAGGAGCGAACATGCGTTTCCTTAACTCGCTGCCTTGTTCAGGGTTTATCTTCGGCGGCGATACGGCGGCGGCATATTCTGCCGCATACATGCCGGCCCTTGCCCCGGAGGTCATGGCCCCGGGAAGAGCGCTCTGACCCTGAGGACCCACCGTCGGCATGGCATCTCCGCAGGTGAAAAGGCCGGGCAGGGTGGTCTCGTACCTGCTGTTGAGCATCAGCCCGCCTTTGCAATGCGGGCCTTCAATGACCCACTCAATCCTCTTGACGAACTTATCCCCCACCACCACACCGGCACGCTCGTACATCATCATGGGCAGGGGGATCACCCGCTTCATGCGCTGGACCTTCTCCGGTTCAATATGCGTCATGTCCAGGAACAAAGGAGTCTTCCCCCGCCGGGCCTCTATGGAACAGGCGACGTTCAGAACGCTCAGTTCCGTCCTTTCTTTAAGGTCCTCATCATATATACCGGCAAATCTTTCCCCGTCGGCATTGACCAGTATGGCGCCGGCACTCATGTACATGTTGTTCCCCGGGCCGATATCGTACATTGCCGGCCCCGTATTTGCCTCCGCGCTGTCCAGACCCGCCAGGGTAACACCCGCCCTGTAGGCAACCGCCATACTATCCCCGGTAATATTGCGGTGGCCGGGGCGACGCCCCTTCATCCAGCCACCCCCTGCGGCCAGGACGATACTGCGGGCGATAAACTCAAAGGCCTGGCCGTTTTCGGTGCTGAAGCCCACAGCGCCGGCAATCCGCCCGTTATCGGTAAGCAGGTCAACGACCATGACCCGGTCAACAATCTTTACCCCTTTTTTAATGGCTGCCTTTCTCATGGCCTCCATCATCTTGTAGCCGCCCTTAAACATCACCATGCGACTAACCCCTCGGGCCAGGATGCGCTCAAACTGTCCGTCCGGCGTCTTCTCGAATTCCACACCGAAGGCGTCCATCTCCTTGATCCTAGCGAAGCAATCTTCCAGGTGATGCTCCAGTCTCTCCTGGTCGCACAAAAAATTGGTCCGCATCACGTTCTCATAGACGGCCTTGTCCCGGTCATCCTCCTGGGGCAGGAAGGTGCGCATCACGCCAGCGCCGAAGGCGCTGCAACCGCTTCTCCCCACGGAGGCCTTGTCCACCTGGACTACGTTTGCCGCCCCCGCCTCCTTTGCCTTGATGGCAGCAAAGGCGCCGGCAAGACCACCGCCGATCACCAACACATCAATATCCCCTATGATTGTATCTTCCGACACGGTTCCCCCCCTTGGCTGATATTATATGGCAATTAATGATTAAGCTTTGTTTTCGATGGTCAGGAATATAGGGGGGCTGTTTTTGCATGTCAAGGGATATTTTGACATCGGTGTTCTGTATTAAAGGAATTTCCCCCGACCCAGAGGTCGGGGGAAATTCCTGTTTTAAGGATCAGAATATCGTGGAACAATCCATCCAGTAACCATTGACACACCCGTCTGTACATCAGCGGCGAATTACGGTGTTGAGGAAGTCGACGACTTCTTTTCTCATCATAACGTATTTTTCCAGCCCGTTCTCCTGATACTTGACGCCTTCTTTGGGAACCAGCACCTCCGGGATGTGATCCTTAGAAACGTCGGTTCTGCGACTTGCCAGCCCGGAGGCTTTGCTCCAGGCGGTTTGCCCTTCCTGGGAAAGCAAATAGTCGAGGTAAACTTTGATCGCATTCTGGTGCGGCGCGTTGCGGACCACCGCGAGAGTGCCGTTACTGGCCACGACAAAGCCGTCGCCCTGCAGCGCCCCGCTGCCGAACAGGGCAAGCGGTAATCCTTTGGCGATCAGTTGAAAAGCCAACGTGCCACTCGGACCGATGGCGATCGGATAGCGGCCACGTATCACAAAGTCCAGGATCTGCCCCTCCTCCCGCGAAATAAAGACGTCCTGCGTGGTAAAAAGCTTGCGCATGAAGTCCTTGCCCAGACCCAGCTTTTCGTTGGTGTACCAATAGGTCGAAATGTCCACGCCGGCGCCTGCATGGCGCGGATCGAGCATGGCGATCCTGCCTTTCCATTCCGGATTGAGCAGGTCCTTCCAGGCTTTAATTTTTGCCTTCATGGTAGCCGGCGGCGTGAGCTCGGTATTGTAGACAAATGCGACCTGCACCCGCGAACCGAAAACCAGATTGTATTTCCCGATGGAATCGGAGAAAAGCAGCTTGCCATTTTCCCATTTAGATGTAGTCCTAGTTTCCGGCGTCGCCAGGTATGGTTGCAGCGGCGCCACCGCATTGGCCGGCATCATATCCAACAGTATGGGCCCCGTGCCGTTTATCACGATGTCGGTCAAGTATTGGTTCGCTTTTAGCTCAGCCAACAGTTTCGGCGTTTGTGCGGCGCCGCTCATGCCGGTGAAATCGACTTCGATCTCGGGATATTTTTTTTGAAACCCGAGCGTATAGGCATCCTTAACATCGGAGCCGGCAGGGCCCATGATGACTAATTTGCCTTCCTTCTTGGCAGCGGCGACGGTTTTATTCCAATCGGTATCGCTCACGGCAGGCGCAGACGCGGCAACGGCTGGAGCGCTAAAGTTAAGCGCGGCTATGATTGCGGCCAGGGCAACTTTCATCCCTAATACTTTGTTTTTTTTCTTAGCCGCCTCAAAGGCACAGTCGATTGCCTCTTCAGCTACTTTTTGCTTGCCAAAATCTTTTGCAACCTCAGTAACCAACTTCCCGTTTATCATACCTTTTCCCCCCTTACTTGTTTATTATTGCCAATGAAAGGCGCATTCCAAGCTGCCGCTTTTTCTAATAACCTTTGCCGCCCTTGTAATGTCGGGAATCGCTGTGCCGCGGGTGTACGGCTCGTCATAAGGCGCCAGCGCCTCTGTACAATCAAAAACATAGCGTGTTACCTTTGTAGATATCATCATATTTACACAGTGTTAGGCAACCAGCTGGAGGGAATAATATTACGTCCGCTTCAACTCCTCGGCCATTTTTTGGCCTAAGTCACGCGCCTTATGGATCAGTTCATGGTTCGCTTTCGCATCTCCGCGTTTATCGGCCTTACCACTGACCTTATGAATCATTTCAGGAGGTAGAGAACTGCGGCGCTTCACATAACGTTCAAGGAAATCAAGAGTTTCTTCAATACCATAACTTGTTGCTACTACGATCAGCCCCACGCTCCGGGCACGTATTTTCGTCCCGTGCCCTTTGAACCGGGTGCGATCCATGAAATTTTTCATTAAACCGGTGACAGTTCCCCCGTACACCGGGCTGGCCAGCAGGACACCATCAACTGTGAACAGTTTTTCCGCTATCTCTGTCCCATCATCCCGGTTTTGCAGGCAGACTGGCTGAGAACGGCACTCATCATGTCCCAGGCACCAGCCAAGCTGCTTCTCGATAAGATTAACTTTTTCCACTTCAATTCCCTGCTTTTTCGCTTCCTCCAGCGCAATGTCCACCAGGAAGCTGCTATTGCCCCCAAGACGAGGGCTACCCACAATGGCTAATATTTTCATCATATTTTCCTTTTTTTATCGGCAGGCCCAATGCCACCATTCCTCCTCTGTTACGTATTACCTCATTTAAGGCCGAAGGCTTCTTTGTATACTGCAAGCATCTCGTTTTTGACGTCCTGTGCAGCCTGCGTATATGCTTTGATTGATTTGGGTATTGGCACTCGCCACGGCGAATGATCCGTAGGCACATCCAGACGTGCGCTGATATTGCCGGTCAAAAGGGCGTAGTCCGTCTGGCATTCTTTTGAGAGCAGCCAGTTAATGTACACTTTGGCCGCATTCGGGTGCGGCGCGCGGTTAAACATGGTGACGGCACCGGAGCTTGATCCGACATAAGAGCCTTCCTTTATCTTCCGCGGATCGAGAATCGCGATGGGTACGCCGGCTTTCATGCGTTCCTCAGCAATAACGTCCGTACCACCGATCAAAACTAGGAACTTTTCCCTGGCAATGGCTTCCACCTCTTGACTCCAATTCCTCAAGACAGTCGGTTCCTGTTTGCCGAGCGCCCGGATGAAATTCGGCCCGAGTGCGGGGTGTAAGAAAAAGAACGTAAACGTCCCCTGACCAGGCCCTGCCATCGTGGGATCATCCATGACTATCTTTTGCTTGAACTTCGGATTCAATAAATCTTTGTAGGAGGTTATCGAATCCGGCTTCAATACCTTTGGATTTACAAAAAGAGTTCCGCGCGTTGACAACATCATGACCAAAACGCGTTTGCCCGGGTCTAAATACTCTATACCGCCACCGCGCCACTTTTTGGGATCTTTTAACTCGGGAAATATGAGCGCCGGCTCAATCGGATCAAGCATCCCGTCTGGGAGCATCACAGAGAGTGCGGTCGAGGTACCGCCGATAAAAATGTCCCAGAGAAACTTACCGGAGTTGCGTTCTGCCGTTATCTTTGCGCCGATGCCGGAGCCGCGATCACTCCAATACTCAACTGTGATGCCATATTTTTTCTCAAAGGACAGAGTCAACAAGTCGCGCCGGTCGTTGCCCGCAGGGCCGACCACTGCAACAGTACCCTCTTTCTTAGCGGCCGCCAGGACCTGCTCCCATTCTGCTGCTGCGGCCATCGGCACATAGCCGACCACGCCCCCCACCGCAATCATTAAAACAGTTGTAACCAATGAATAGAATCTTTGCATCATGTTCTTATCCCCCCCTTGATTGAGCTGATAATGCATCACTTTTGATAGGCTAGCTCAGTGTTATCGCTCCCTCTCCACTGAGAGCGCCTCAATTATCCAATTGTTGTTATCTGGCCTGCCTCAAGATTCTTGAGCAGCTTTGGCTGCCCGTCGCCGCCATTGCATGGAACGAACTAGAGTCTGCGCCCAATCCTCGCGCCGTCAGCTACCGCCTCCAGAATCCCGGCCGGCTCAAGGCAATCGCCGGCGAGGAATATCTCGGGCACGCGGCCGCGCAGCAGGGGTATTAGCTCATGGTTCGGCTTTGCCGCCGCCAGCAGAGGAGTCTGAACCCCGAGGACTTGCCTCCTGCGGGTATAGCTTTTCATCGCTATGCCTCTTTCTACGGCTTGTCGAATGGATAGGAAAGACAGAAATATGATCCCAAAGGCAAGGAACCTCTTGACAAGGCTGATGCTGCAGCCAGTCGCGAGGACGACGGTATCCGGCTTCAGGGCTTCAATATCAGCCGGCGTAAGTGTCTTCCCATATTCCAAGGTCACGCCGGCCTTCTTCACTTGACGAGCCAGATGCAGGGTTAAATCCTCTATACGGCTGGACCCCGGCACCATCCATGCCCACCTCATTCGCCCACCTAGCCTTTGTCCTTTTTCATACAAAGTGACCTGGTGGCCTCGCAAGGCCGCCACCCGGGCTGCCTCCATTCCGGCGGGGCCACCGCCGATGACGAGCACGCGCTTGCTCCGGTCAGCCGGCTTTATCCTGTACTCCGCCTCTCGCCCCAGAGCCGGGTTGACTGTGCAGGCACTCTCACCGTTTGGCGTCAAATGAGCGCAAGTAAGACAGGTAATACAGGGGGCTATATCCTCGGATCTTCCCGAGGCAAGCTTGTTGGGAAGCTCCGGATCGCTAAGGAGGCCTCTCCCGATGGCCACGAGGTCTGCCTTTCCTTCTAACAACGCGCTCTCACCCGCGAACGGTGTAATCCTGCCTACAGTGATGACGGGAATGTCGATTGCCTTCTTGATCGCCGCGGCCAGATGGACGTTGCTTCCATCTGGTTCTTCGGTCTTAACATAGGGGTAGTTAGGGCCCACTGAAGATACACGGATCGCGGTGCTACCCGCCTTCTGCAGCATCTGCGCTAACTCCACGGCATCGCCAGTGCTCCAGGGTTGAACTTTGCCGTATTCCACCCCGTTGATCTTGATCCATAGATTACAACCCGCGCCAGCCTTTTCGTGAATCGCACTCATCACCTCAAGCAGGAATCTGGCGCGGTTCTTCAGTTCCCCTCCATATTCATCGCGACGCTTGTTCTTAGAAAGGGACAGGAACTGATGGAAGAGATAGTTCCCACCGGCGTGGATCTCGATGCCGTCAAATCCTGCTTTTACCGCCCGCTCGGCTGCCAAGGCGAAGCGCTGCACAAGACCATGAATCTGTTCTATCGTTAGTTCATTGGGTAATTCACCCCCCGTCCGGCAGAAGATGGAGCTGGGGGCCACAGGAATGGACCCCGTCAATGCGGATAGAGACTGGCCACCACCATGATGCAGCTGCAAGGCAACTTTGGCTCCCTGTCCATGCAACGTCTCTACTAATTTTCTGTATCCGGGAATATACTTGTCGTCATCTATGGATAGCTTGTTCGGCCCGGTCCGCCCGCGTGCGAAATCAACGCAGGCCAGGCCAACAATGATAAGACCTACACCACCCCGCGCGCGTTCCTCCAAGTAATCTATCATCCGTTGTGTGACCGAGCCGTCGCCGGCAGCGAAAGACACACCAATAGCGGGCATGACGATGCGATTCTTTAATTCCATCTGCCCCAGCTTAAAGGGCTCGAAGAGTTTCTCGTACTTCATCTGGACGGTTCCTCCGTAAGTGTGGATCGTTGACTCATAGGGGACGGTTTACCGGTCATCAGCGCGCTATAATGGTGTTGATAAAGTCGATGATTTCTTTTTTCATCATGATGTATTTCTCCAGCTGATTCTCCTGATACTTGACGCCCTCTTCGGTAACCAGAACCTCCGGGATATGATCCTTGGCAACGTCGGTTCTGAGACTTGCCACCCCGGAGGCTTGGCTCCAGGCGGTTTGCCCTTCTTGAGAAAGCAAATAGTTTAGGTATACCTTGATGGCATTCTGGTGCGGTGCGTTGCGAACCACCGAGACGGTACCGCTGCTGGCCGTGACATAGCCGCCGCCCTGTAATGCCCCGCTGCCGAACAGGGCGAGTGGTAATCCTTTCGAGATCATTTGAAAAGCCGATGTGCCGCTCGGTCCCAACGCCATCAGATAGCGGCCACGCGCTACCCAGTCCAGGATCTGCTGCGCATCCCTCGAAATGAAGACGTCCTGTGTGGCAAACAACTTGCGGATGAAGTCTTTGCCCAGACCCAGCTTTTCGTTGCTGTACCAATAGGTCAAAAGGTCCAAACCGGTACCCGCCTGGCGCGGATCGAGCATGATGATCTTGCCTTTCCATTCGGGATTGAGCAGGTCCTTCCAGGATCTAATTTTTGCCTTCATGATCGCCGGCGGCGTGAGCTCGGTGTTGTAGACAAACGCGATCTGCACCCGCGAACCGAAAAACAGATTGTATTTCCCCGTGGAATCGGAGAAATGCAACTTGCCGCCTTTCCATTTAGAGGTATCCCGAGTTTCGGGTGTCGCCAGGTAAGGTTGCAGCGGTACCACCGCCTTGGCCGGCACCAGATCCAATAGCACATTGGTCGAGCCCTGCACCACGATGTCGGTTAAGTACTGGTTCGCTTTTAGCTCAGCCAACAATTTCGGCGTTTGTGCGGGGCCGCTCATGCCGCTGAAATCAACCTCAATCTCGGGATATTTTTTTTGAAACCCGATCGTGTGGGCATCCCTAATGTCAGGGCCGGGAGGACCCATGATAACTAACTTGCCTTCCTTTTTGGCTGCGGAGACGGTTTTATTCCAATCGCTATCGCTCGCTGCAGGTGCTGCCGCGGCAATAGCTAGAGCGCTAAAATTAAGTGCGGCTATGATTGCGGCCAGGACAAATTTAAATCCCAAAGCTTTGTTTTTTTTCTTAGCCGCCTCAAGGGCACAGGTGATTGCCTCTCTCGCTATTTTCTTCTTGCCGACGACTTTTGCAACCTCGGTAACCAAATCCTCTTTAGTCATACCTTTCCTCTCTTCCATCCAGGAACCATTGACAACACCTGTCTGCACATCAGCGCGCTATAATGGTGTTGATGAAGTCGACGACTTCATTTTTCATCATGACGTATTTCTCCAACTGATTCTCCTGATACTTGATGCCTTCTTTGGGAACCAGAACCTCCGGAATATGATCCTTTGTAACGTCGGTTCTGAGACTTGCCAGCCCGTTGGCTTTGCTCCAGGCGGTTTGCCCTTCTTGGGAAAGCAAATAGTTGAGGTAAACCTTGATGGCATTCTGGTGTGGCGCATTGCGAACCACCGAAAAGGTCCCATTACTGGCTGTGACATAGCCGCCGCCCTGTAATGCCCCACTGCCGTACAGGGCGAGCGGTAATCCTTTGGATATCTGTTGAAAGGCTAGAGTACCGCTAGGGCCGATGGCGATCAGGTAGCGCCCACGCGCCACGAAGTCCAATAGCTGCCCCTCTTCTCTAGAGAAAAAGACGTCCTGCGTGGTAAACAGCCTGCGCATGAAGTCCTTGCCCAGGCCCAGCTTTTCGTTGGTGTACCAATAGGTCGAAAGGTCCGAACCGGTGCCAGTAAGGCGCGGATCAAGCATGGCGATCTTGCCTTTCCATTCGGGATTGAGCAGGTCCTTCCAGGATTTAATTTTTGCCTTCATGATCGCTGGCGGAGTGAGCTCGGTGTTGTAGATAAACGCGACCTGCACACGCGAACCATAAAACAGATTGTATTTCCCTGTGGAATCGGAGAAACGCAGCTTGCCGTCTTTCCATTTAGAGGTATCCCGAGTTTCAGGCGTCGCCAGGTAAGGTTGCAGCGGCACAAGAGCGTTTGCCGGTAACAAACTCATCAGCACGGTGGTCGTGCCGGCCACCACGATGTCAGTCAAGTGCTGGTTCGCTTTTAGCTCTGCCAACAGTTTCGGCGCTACTGCGGAGCCGCTCATGCCGCTGAAATCGACCTCGATCTCAGGATATTTTTTTTGAAACCCAATCGTATGGGCATCCTTAACGTCGGCACCGACAGGGCCGATGATAACTACCTTGCCTTCCTTTTTGGCTGCGGAGACGGTTTTATTCCAATCGCTATCGCTTGCTGCAGGCGCTGCCGCGCCCAACGCGCTGACTGATGAACTAAATAGAGCGGCGATCAAGATAAGGGTTACCCCCCCAAGTCTGAGTTGCATCTCACCCTCCTTAAATTAAAATAATACAATACTCCCTCAGCTAGAGCAACATTCTCGGAAAAAGCGCTCTATGACAATTTTTGCGCAAAGACACCAATCATACCTGCTTCCTTGACGCGGCGTTTAATCTTCTTTACATCGTCAGTGTATAGACCTGTTCTTTTCATTCTTTCCCAGTATACCCCGAAACCCATGACATATGCCTTATTTCTTCCCTCCAACGTCTTGGCCTTTTCGGTAGAATAAGCAAAGAGGTCACCCAGAGCTATGCTCACGGGGAGCACCAGCGGATTCAATTTGAAAGCAACCCTGGCCGCATTGTGCCCTGCCAGAGTACCACTCATCATGGCACCCTCGACGCTGCTGTGGCCGGCTTTCTCGCCGCCGCAAAAGAGATTCTGAAAGCCCTTTGCCCGCATTGAACTGTCCCGGACGGCTATGGCAATGTGCGCAATTGCGTTATAAATACTTGCGCGCGGACTCTCCACCTCAACATTCTCAAAGCCCGGCACCTGCCTCAACTCCTCCTGCGTCATGTATCCCAGGCCGGACAGCTTGGCGAATGGCCCAATATCGCTCATTATCAGGTTATTGATAAAGGTCTTGGTACGGAAACGACTCATCTCGTCATGCTTGGAATAGTCAACCAGCTTTCTGCGAAGCGGGATCGTGAGCAGTCCTTCCTTTTCCAGTTGCGCCTTGAGTTCTGGAGCAAGGGTGTCTTTGAATACCGTGATAGCTTTTCCTACCTGCCCGCGAGTCCCATCCGGTCTGCGCATGTCATAAACCTTGCCACCGGCTTTATCCACCATCCCTATCGCGTCCCCAAAGGTAGGGCATCTGACAGTGCACATCACGCAGCCCTTGCCATATTTCCTGCAAGCACTAATGCGCCCCCGCCCACCGGTGCAGTCCACAAAAGCATCGCCTTCCACCATCCGGCCATTCTCCAGCTTCACCCCCAGAATCCGATCATCTTCCTTTTTCACATCCACGGCACGGCTCTCCAGCAAAACTTCTACACCAGGAGTTTCCTTGATGATCCTTTCTATCAGGGGCTCAGCCCGTCCGGTATTGAAAAGGAAGACATGTCTGGTTGCATCGGGATATTTGATGTTGTCGTGCAGCTTTATGGACCGGATAGCGTCAGGGAGTTCCCCCGCCCCCAGGAACCGGAGCTCATGGTTGGCGACAAAGTTCCCATTGGCATTAGTCACTCCCGCCCTCGTTGCCACCCCGATAAGCACATCTGTCCTTTCCAAGAGAGTAACCTGAGCACCGGCCTTTGACGCTGCCAAGGCGGCCCCACAGCCAGCCATGCCTCCACCAACTATAACAACTCTAGACATAGTAATTCCTCCTCATTGACGACCGAAGGCTTCTTTGAATACGGCAAGCATATCGTCTTTGACATCCATCGCCGCCTGGTTATATGATTTAACAGATTTGGGTATTGGCACGCGCCAGGGCGAATGATCCGTCGGCACATCCAGACGCGCGCTGATATTGCCGGTCAATCGTGCATAGTCCGTCTGGCCTTCTTTCGAGAGCAGCCAGTTGATATAGACTTTGGCCGCATTCGGGTGCGGCGCGCGGTTAAACATGGTGAGAGTGCCGCCGACTGATCCGACATCGGAGCCTTCCTTTATCTTCCGCGGATCGAGAATCGCGATGGGCATGCCGGATCTAATGCGTTCCTCGGCGATCATATCCGTATCCCCGATCAACACCAGGAACCTTTCCCGGGCAATGACATCCAGTTCTTGTTGGTAATCCCTCATAATCGTGGGTTCCTGTTTGGCTAGCTCCCGGATGAAGTTCGGACCTAAATCGGGATGTAAGTAAAAGAACGTGAACGTCGCCTGACCGGGCCCCGCCTTCGTGGGATCGTCCATAACGATCTTTCCCTTATACTTCGGATTCAACAGATCCTTGTAGGAGGTTATCGACTCCGGCTTCACTACCTTTGGATTGACGTAGATAGTTCCGCGCTGTGTCAACATCATGATCAAAACGCGCTTGCCCGGGTCTAAATATTCTATCCCACCGCCGCGCCACTGTTTGGGATCTTTTACCTGGGGAAGGATGAGCACCGGCTCAATCGGATCGAGCATCCCGCCCGGGAGTGTCACCGTGAGCGCGGTTGTCGTGCCGCCGATAAAAACGTCCCAGAGAAACTTGCCGGCATTACGTTCTGCCGTTATCTTCGGGCCGATGCCGGAGCCGCGATCGCTCCAATAGTCCACCTTGATGCCATATTTTTTCTCAAAAGACAAAGTCAGCAAGTCGTGCCGGTCGCTGCCCACCGGACCGATCACCGAAACCGTTCCTTCTTTTTTAGCCGCCGCCAGGACCTTCTCCCATTCGTCGGCAGCGGCCATCGGCGCATAGCCGACCACGATCATAACCAAGGTAATTATCAATGAATAGATTCTTTGCTTCATGTTCTTCTCCCCCCTGATTGAACTGATAAAGCATCACTTTTGATAGGCTCCTGTTTTGCTGACCGCCGCCGCCATCGTATTGAGCGAACTAGAGGCAGCGCCCGATCATCGCGCCGTCAGCTACCGCCTCCAGAATCCCGGCCGGCTCAAGGCAATCGCCGGCGAGGAATATCTCGGGCACGCGGCCGCGCAGCAGGGATATTAGCCCCTGGTTCGACTTTGCCGCCGCCAGCAAAGGAGTTTGTATTCCGATGACTTGCCTCCTGCGGGTATGGCTTCTCATCGCCATGCCTCTATCTACCGCTTTTCGGATGGCAAGGAAGGACAGGAATATGATCCCAAAGGCAAGCAATCTCCTGGCGAGGCTCAAACTGCATCCAGTAGCGAGGATGACGGCGTCCGGCTTAAGGGCTTCAATGTCAGCCAGCATAAGTGTCTTCCCATATTCCAAGGTCACGCCGGCCTTCTTTACCTGACGAGCCAGATGCAGGGTTAAATCCTCTATACGGCTGGCCCCCGGCACCCTCCATGCCCACCGCATCCGCCCACCCAGCCTTTGTCCTTTTTCATACAAAGTGACCTGGTGGCCTCGCAAGGCCGCCACCCGGGCTGCCTCCATTCCTGCCGGTCCACCGCCGATGACGAGCACACGCTTGCTCCGATCAGCCGGCTTTATCCTGTACTCCGCCTCCCGCCCCAGAGCCGGGTTGACCAGACAGGTAGTATCACCGCTTGGCGTCAACCGAGAGCAATTAAGACAGGTAATACAGGGGGCTATATCCTCGGATCTTCCCGAGGCAAGCTTGTTGGGAAGCTCCGGGTCGCTAAGGAGGCCTCTCCCGATGACCACGAGGTCTGCCTTTCCTTCTAACAACGCGCTCTCACCCGCGGACGGTGTAATCCTGCCCAGAGCGATGACGGGAATGTCGATGGCCTTCTTGATCGCCGCGGCCAGATGCATGTTGCTTCCATCCGGTTCCTCGGTTTTAACATAGGGGTAGTTAGGGCCCACTGAAGATACACGGATCGCGGTGCTACCCGCCTTCTGCAGCATCTGCGCTAACTCCACGGCCTCGTCGGTGGTCCATGCCTGACCTTTGCCGTATTCCACCCCGTTGATCTTGATCCACAGATGACAATCCGCTCCCGCCTTTTCGTGAATCGCACTCATTACCTCAAGCAGAAATCTGGCGCGGTTCTTCAGTTCTCCTCCGTATTCATCCCGGCGCTTGTTCTTAGAAAGGGACAGGAACTGATGGAAGAGATAGTTTCCACCGGCGTGTATCTCGATGCCGTCAAATCCCGCTTTTACCGCCCGCTCGGCTGCCGCAGCGAAGCGCTGCACAAGGCCATGAATCTCTTCGATCGTTAGCTCATGGGGTAAGTTTCCCCCGGCCCGGCAGAAGACGGAGCTGGGGGCCACAGGCAAGGACCCCGTCAATGCGGATAAGGAAAATCCACCGCCATGATGCAATTGCAGGGCAACTTTGGCCCCATGCCCATGCAACGTCTCTACTAATTTTCTGTATCCGGGAATATACTTGTCGTCATCTATGGCTAAGTTGTTTGCAAAAATCCTTCCGCGGGCAAAATCAACGCTGGCCAGACCAACAATGATAAGACCTACACCACCCCGTGCGCGCTCCTCCAAGTAATCAATCATCCGCTGTGTGACCGAGCCGTCGCTGCCAGCGAAAGACACGGCTACCGCGGGCATGACGATGCGATTCTTTAGTTCAATTTGCCCCAGCTTAAAGGGCTCTAAGATTTTCTCGTACTTCATCTGGACGGTTCCTCCGAAAGTGTGGATCGTTGACCCATAACGGACTTTATGCGCGGTTTACCGGTCATCAGCGTCCGATGACGGTGTTGATGAAGTCAACGATTTCATCTCTCATCATTTGGTATTTCTCCAGCTGATTCTCTTGATACTTGACGCCTTCTTCGGGAACCAGGATCTCCGGGATATGATCCTTGGCAACGTCGGTTCGGAGACTTGCCAACCCCGAGGCTTTGCTCCAGGTGGTTTGTCCTTCCTGGGAAAGCAAATAGTTGAGGAATACCTTGATGGCATTCTGGTGCGGCGCGTTGCGAACCACCGAAATGGTGGCATTACTGGCCGTTACATAGCCCCCGCCCTGCAACGCCCCGCTGCCGAACAGGGCAAGCGGTAATCCTTTGGAGATCAGTTGAAAAGCCGATGTACCACTCGGGCCGATGGCGATCAGATAGCGACCGCGCGCTACGAAGTCCAATATCTGCTGTTCTTGCTTGGAGAAAAAGATGTCCTGCGTGGTGAACAGCTTGCGCATGAAGTCTTTGCCCAGGCCCAGCTTTTCGTTGGTGTACCAATAAGTAGAAAGGTCCAAACCGGTACCCGCCTGGCGCGGATCGAGCATGGCGATCTTGCCTTTCCATTCCGGATTGAGCAGGTCCTTCCAGGTTTTAATTTTTGCCTTCATGATAGCCGGCGGCGTGAGCTCGGTGTTGTAGATAAACGCGATCTGCACCCGCGAACCGAAAAACATATTGTATTTACCCGTGGAATCGGAGAAATGCAGCTTGCCGTCTTTCCATTTTGAGGTATCCCGAGTTTCGGGCGTCGCCAGGTAAGGTTGCAGCGGTACCACCGCCTTGGCCGGCACGAGACTCAACAGTGCGGTGGTCGTGCCGGCCACCACGATGTCGGTCAAGAACTGGTTTGCTTTAAGCTCGGCCAATAATTTAGGCGCTACTTGGGAGCCGCTCATGCCGCTGAAATCAACCTGGATATCGGGATATTTTTTTTGAAACCCGATCGTGTGGGCATCCCTAACATCGGCGCCAGTCGGGCCGATGATGACTACCTTGCCTTCCTTCTTGGCTGCGGCGACGGTTTTACTCCAATCGGTATCGCTCGCGGCAGGCGCAGGCGCGGCAGCGGCCAGAGTACTAAAGTTAAGCGCGGCTATGATTGCGGCCAGGGCAACTTTCAACCCTAATACCTTGTTTTTTTTCTTAGCCTCCTCAAGGGCACAGTTGACGGCCTCTTCAGATACTTTCTGCTTACCAAATACTATTGCAACCTCAGTAACCAACTTCCTGTTGTTCATACCTTTCCCCCCAGTTTTTATTACTGCCCGATGCAAAGGCGCATTTTAAGATTATTTAAGTGGCGGTTTAGCACATGACAGTAAAGAAGACGCCACAAGCCGTATATGAAACGAAATATTCCTCCTCACGTGTGGATCGTTGACCCATAACGGATTTTATGCGCGGTTTACCGGTCATCAGCGCCCGATGACGGTGTTGAGGAAGTCGACCACTTCAGTTCTCAGGTTAACGTGACTCTCGAGGTTGCTATCAAAGTACTGCACGCCTTCTTTCGGAATGAGATGTTCGTCGAAGCGATCGCGCGGCACGTCCCGTCTCAGACTGGCAAAGCCGATGGCGTTGCTCAATTCGGTTTGGCCCTGTTTCGAGAGGAGATAATCGATATAGACCTTCAGAGCATTGGGATGCGGCGGGTTTAGCGGCACCGCAATGGTGCCGTTGCCGGCGGTGGTCACAGCGCCTTCCTGCAGCGCTTCGGGATTGTATTGTCGCACCGGCAAGCCCTTATCCATCCATTCCTTGGCCAAAACTTGGCTCGGACCGATGGCAATCGGATATTTCCGCTGGCCGACGAAGTCGAGGAGCTGGCGGTCGTCGCGGATAATCGTGACCTCCTGAGAACCGAAAAACTTCCGTATGAACTCCTTGCCCAATTTCGGGTTGGCGTACCAGAAAGTCGCGTTCGCCAGACCGCCTCCCGCCAGGCGCGGATCCCTAATTACCAGTTTGCCCTTCCACTTCGGCGCGAGAAAGTCTTTCCAGGACGTGATTTCTTTGGCTGAGACCATTGTCGTATTATAAGCGAAGGGAGGCATTATATAGACGCTCATCACTAGGATGTACTGTCCGGCGTCATCGGCGAAGCTGAACTTCTTGTTGAGCCACACCGAAGCATCGGCGGTATTCGGGCCGACCAGAAAAGGCTTGATCGGAAGGACGGCCTTCGGGGGTAACAGCCCGCTGATCAACGGCCCGGCACCATGTATGAGCAGGTCGACTGAGTAGAGCTTGGCATTTTGCTCGGCGAGCAGTTTGGGTGGCATTTGGACGCCGGCCATGCCGCTGTGCTCAACTTTGATCTCCGGATACTTGCGCTGAAAACCTTCGATCAGGGCGTCGCGCGTTTGGTTTCCCAGGGGGCCGAGGACCACCACTTTTCCTTCGCGCTTGGCGGCCGCGACCGTTTTTTCCCATTCGGCAGCGGTGGGAGCAGACGCGGCAACGGCTAGGGTGCTAAAAATAAGCGCGGCTATGATTGCGGCCAGGGCAACTTTCAACCCTAATACCTTGTTTTTTTTCTTAGCCGCCTCCAGGGCACAGTTGATTGCCCCTTCAGCTACTTTCTGCTTGCCAAAGGCTATTGCAACCTCAGTAACCAAATCCCCCTTGTTCATACCTTTCCCCCCAGTTCTTATTATTGCCAATGCAGAGGCGCATTTTAAGATTATTTGAGTGGCGGTGATAATATAATGATGATGCTGAATTGGTATCGATTATAGTGAGGTAGAATTTGCTCCCTGATGGGGGCAAATTCTTTACCGAACTATCCCATTTAGCGGGATTAGTTACAGCAATGCTTAAAAAAGTTTCCATTTTCCCCCCCAGTAAAATGGATCAAACACCCTATAGCGTCGTCTTGATAAGTTCTGATGAACGAGATGGATATCATCTATGAAATATGTCGTCCTTTGTCAATAAATATTGTTTTTAAGTATTAATGAAAAGGGAAAGTTCTTGACACATATTCTTATTGCCCTTATTTTTAAAGAGGATAAGGGGTTCACGTCAAAATGGTCTGATAACGATAAAATTCTGGTAATGAGATGAAAAAAATACTCGTAACGGGCGCTACAGGCCAGATCGGCTCCGAATTGACCATCGCCCTGAGGCGGGTTTACGGCGCGGCCAACGTCGTCGCCGTGGGGCACCGGCGCCAACCCGACGCTGACCTTTTGGAAAGCGGCCCCTATTTGAGTATCGATACCCGAGACGCCGCTTCCTTACAGCAGGCGGTAAGCGTACACCGCATCGACACCATTTTTCATCTGGCCTCGCTGCTTTCGGCAGTAGCGGAAAAAGAGCCGCAACTGGCCTGGGAGATAAACATGACGGGCCTGAAAAACGTCCTGGAAGCCGCCCGTGCATCCCATTGCCTTCTGTTTTTTCCCAGCTCCATCAGCGTCTTCGGCCCCGGCACCCCGCCGGATGACACGCCCCAGGTTACCGTCCAGCGTCCGACCACCCTTTACGGCATCACCAAGCTCACCGGCGAACTCTTGTGCGACTATTACCGGCACCGCTTCGGTGTCGATACCCGCGGCCTCCGTTTCCCCGGACTCATTTCTTATAAAACTCCGCCCGGCGGCGGCACGACCGACTATGCCGTGGAGATCTTTTACGCAGCCCTGAAAGACGGCAGTTACTCCTGCTTTCTCAGATCCGATACCCGGCTCGACATGATGTACATGCCCGACGCCATCCACGCGGCGATGACCCTGATGGAGGCGGACAGCGAAAAACTCGTCCACCGCAATGCCTACAATGTGACTGCCATGAGTTTCACACCCACGGAGCTGGCGGCGGAAATCGGCAAGTCCCGGCCGGATTTCCGCATCAGCTATACCGTTGACCCTGTCCGCCAGGCCATCGCCGACTCCTGGCCCCGGCACATGGATGACAGCGCGGCACGCGCCGAGTGGGGCTGGCTCCCCCTTTACGATCTTGCTGCGACGACACGGGATATGCTGGAACAACTAGGAGTCCTGCTGAAGAAACGAAAGGAGGCCGCCCATGGCCCTGGAGAAACTGCAACCCAAGTTGGCGGAAAAGCTTGACCAATTGGCCCTAACCGGCGCAGGGAAGCACGAAGAAAGGATCATCACGGGACGGCAACCGCCAGTGAAGGGCTTTGGCCCGCGCTACTTCCTCAAAGGCTATGGAGAGCGGGCGTTTCTGCGCATGAACGCCAACACCTACCTGGGACTAGACCACCATCCTCGGGTCATCGCCGCGGAAGAGGAAGCCACCGGGCGTTTTGGCGTCGGCCCCGGCGCGGTCCGTTTCATCAGCGGGACCTTCGCGCCCCATATCGCCCTGGAGCAGCGCCTGGCCGCTTTCCACGGGCGGGAGGCGGCCATGGTCTTCAGCGCCGCCTACGCCGCGGTCATGGGGGTCTTGCCCCAGCTCATCACCGAAGAAACCTTGGTGGTAAGCGACGCCCTCAACCATAATTCGATCATCAACGCTATCCGCCTGGCCAAACCCGCGGCCAAGGCCATCTATGACCATTTAGACACGGCCCAGTTGCAAACCATCCTGGAAGGGCATTCAGGAAAGGTAAGCCGGGTAATCGTGGTCACCGACGGCGTCTTCAGCATGCGCGGCGACTATGCGGCCCTGGACAGGATAACCGCCATCGGCGCTCGTTATCAAGGGCTCTTCGCCGAGGGAGTGATCATCGTGGCGGACGACTCCCATGGCGTTGGCGCCCTGGGGGACACCGGCCGGGGCACTGAGGAAAAAACGGCCGCCCGGGCCGACATCCTGATCGCTACTTTAGGCAAGGCCCTGGGCGTCAACGGCGGCTACGTGGCGGCCGATAAGATCGTCATTGACTATCTGCGGGAAACTTCTCCCTTCTATATCTATTCCAATCCCATCACCCCGGCGGAAGCGGCCGCGGCGATCGCGGCCCTGGAAATCCTCGACAGCAGCGAAGGGATCGGTCTCCTGAACAGGGTGAGGGGCCTCGCCGCCTTGGCACGCAACGGCTTCCGCAAAAAGGGCCACGAGACCCTGGCCGGCGAGCACCCCATCGTCCCGCTTATGGTCCGCGACACCGCAAAGACCAAGGAACTGATCAAACGGCTTTTCGAGCGCAATATCCTGGCCACGGGTCTTAGTTACCCAGTGGTACCCAAAGGGGATGAGGAAATCCGCTTTCAGATTTCCGCAGAGCATACCGAGCGGGATATCGACTACCTGCTCGAAGGCTTATGAAATGGCGGCCTCATAAAAAGTCGTCACCCTGGCGCAAGCCGGGGTCCATGATTTTGTAACCAGCTGATATTCCTCGATACCGGCTCTTGCCGGTATCTCTATCGCATCTGCGGTGCCGCTGGTTAAATCAAATTTCATTTCCCGGTTATTTTATTCCACAAGCGCTACAGGGAAATTTACATAACCGTCCGGCGTATTCGTGATGGGGTGTTGGGCGCCGTTGGTGATCTGCGGTACTATCTCCGAAACATAGGTATCCAGCTCCTTCATAGAGACGCGCTTGCGTTTGAGCAAATCCGCCTTTCCTTGTAATCCCTCTATCAGGGCATGGGTAAAGGCTCCGTGCTTCCAGGCAGCGGATTCCTGCGAAAGCTCTTTCCCCCGGCTCGAAGTGAAAATCACAGCGTTAGCTTCCTGCAGTTCTTTGACGAACCGGTCGTTATCCACACCTCTCGTCTTCTTACCGCTCACTCCTTCCGAATGGCACGTATCGGCAAGGATAATCTTCTTCGCAGGAAGATCAAGCACAGCTTTCAATTCCCTCCAGGAGATCGCTTTCGATCTTTTGATGGTACCATCTTCCGCTATCTGTGCATCGTTCGGCAGGAAATAGAAGTCGCCTCGGTCGTCGTTGATGCCATGCCCTGCTATGAACAGGAGCACAACGTCCCGGTGACCCGCTTTGCTCAAGTACGTCAGGTTATCGACGATATTATCATAGGTCGGCTTTATGAGGCTTGTGTCACTGATAACGAGGCTGTTAACCTCTCTGAAGAGTTTTCTCTTCTGCCCCTTGAATACGTTTGCTACTGCCTCGGCGTCGGCAGCCGCATAGGCAAGGGATGGTAGCTTCTTGTCCTGGTATGCGTTGACGCCGATGGAGAGGATCCAGAGGTTTGGCAGCAGTGTTTCACCCGTCTTGCCAGCTGCACTTTCTTCCAAATAGATGCGGATGGACCGGCTGCCTTCGGAAAAACCGTTGAAGGCAACGACCTCGATGATATTTTCTCCCTTTTCGAGAGCGACGGGGATTTTCAGATCCAGTGTCTTTTTCCCCTCCGGTATGTTGAGACCTCCGGCCTTGGAAGCAATCGTAACGCCACGGCTTTCCCCGGAAGCCATTGTCCTCCCGTTTACAAAAACCGTCACTTTCTTTATGGACTGGTTTCTGTCCTCCACGTAAAGGGAAACGTCCGTATTGCCGGAATCAACTTTCTTCCCATCTTCAGGCGATTTGACGACAATAAAGGGGGGCTCGATATTCTGCATTGCCATGATGTCAGGCCTTCCTTTCATCACTCCCTGGGATTCCTCGACCGCGTGCTGTATATTTCCGCTCCGCAAAGCCGCTTCGACGATCTGCGGTTTGTAGAATGAGGAACGGTACTGATCGATGCCATATACATTGTTTCCGATCCGTACGTTGAGATGCTTATCCCCATTGACGGAGGAGTTGTAGTAGCCTTCGGGCGTCATCACGATCCATTCGCCATCGGTGAAGCTCATCATGCTCGCCATCTCTTTCCCCGTTGCCACATCCCAGATTTTCACGGTTCCGTCCCCGCTGGTGGAAACAAGATATTTCCCGTTCTTTGAAAATGCTGCGCTCCCAAGAGCACCTGAATGTCCTTTGAAACTTCTTATCAGGCGTTCAGAGGAGATATCGTATAATTCTATGACGCCTTTAGTCGAACTTGCATTGGCAATCATCTCGGTATTGGGAGAAACATTCAGATAAGCGCTGGAGGGAATACGCAGCGTTTTTCTTTTCTTCAGGGAAGGCAGCTCATAAAGTCCATACCCCTCAGCCTCATTTGTAAAGACGAACATATTATCGGGCGAATATCCAGGAGAGTTGCAGCCCGTAAGGATCGAAGCGGTCTCTCTTCCAGACGTTATGTCAAAAACCTTCTGGAAGCACTTCACATTATATATATCTTTAGTATCGGTAGCCGCCGCGATTGCATAATTATTGTCAGCGGAGAAAGAAACACTTGAGAAATTATCAATTGACTTTGAAGAAAATCTCCTGATCTCTCTTCCGGAAGCTAGATCCCATACCCGCAATGTGCCATCCCAGCTTCCGGATATGACCCTTTTTCCGTCCTGCGACATGTTCACGGAAATAACGCCGTTCGTATGACCGGTAAACTTTCTTATCTCCGCTCCGGAAGAGATATCCCAGAGCCTCGTGGTGTTGTCCGAGATACCACCGAATTCTCCGCTTCCCGTAAGGGCATATTTCCCATCCTGCGTGATGGCAATGTCATTTATCCTCTTCACATTGAATTTCAACTCCTTATTTTTCCCACCTGAACTCATATCCCAGAATGTCAAGACGTTTCCACTCGTCGATAAAACAGTCTGCCCGTCAGGTAGAAACACCGGTCTTCCTTGAATGTTTATCCCGCCGCCCAATTCCCCGATTTGTTCTCCCGAAATAGTATTCAAAAGCTTTATGGTACGGCTGGAATATGTTGCGGAAAGGAGCCTTCTCAGGTCTGGAGAAAAAGCAAAAACATTAGCTAAAGACTCCTTCAGTTTAAATGCACTTATTGTCTTCCCGGTAGAGATTTCCCAGATGCTGATACTTCGGTCAAAATCTTCCGCTGCATATTTCCCGTCTTTGGAGAACGAAATTACTTTACGCCCCTTTTGGTCGCCCTCGTTTCGTTTTATCGAATTTATGAGCTTGCCGGTCTCAAAATCCAAAACAACACGAGTTTTGTACAAGCCATCAGCGATAATGAATCTTCCATCGGGTGATATTACTGCTCCCATATAGGGATCATACCTGTCTTCCGGATAAAAAGATTTAATCTTGTTGCCGGTTTTTATGTCAAAAAGATTCATGTTCTTATAGTGATCTTCCGAAATCAAAAGATAGCTGTTGTCGGGAGAGACCGAAATAGTGGCAGAATCAATCAGTATGGCGTTATCGCTTATATCTTTATTGCCATTTTTATCCTGTATCTGGAAGCGCGTAATAGATGACTGCTCACGGCCTGTCTCAACATCAATGATTCTAATCCTGTTAGGATGGATTATTTTTTCGGGATAGCCTTCAGTAACTTTTCTCTCTATAATGACTACATAGCTTCTGTCCGGAGAATAAGTTATTCTGAAAGCACCTCCATACCTTTGCACAAAGGCAAAAGATCTTCTCGTTAACTCCCTGCCAGTAGGAACCTCCCATCTGCTGATTGTCCCGTTGATTTCCGACTTGCTTACCGACACAAGGATTTTGCCGTCAGATGAAAAAACTAAGGATACTATAGGCGCACCTGCCTTTACGGTTCTTACCTCCCGGCCGGTGGAAACTTCCCATAGTTTGACTGTGTTATCCCGGCTTCCGGACGCCGCGTATCTTCCGTCAGGAGAAAAAGCAAGTGATTCAACATCGCTGGAATGTCCCAACTGCGCAAAGATCTCCGGCTTATCAGCAGCCGGCGCGAACCCTGATGCACTGATGATGAAAAGGATAAGGCAACAAAAAAATAATCTCTTTCTCATACTGTCCCCCTGTTCATCTCGCCTTCCCTATGGGAAACGCCTGACCGCTTACGGAGATTAGGCTTTATGAACCCTTCCTGATTTTGGACATACATTAAATGCGGTTTGATAACAATAAATGTTTTGATATTTTTCTTATAGGAATTTTCTGCCTTATGAAATAGAATGGACGCCATAGAGCGTTTCGCCTTCATTGAAAGACGTTTGCTATCGATACACAATCGTTAACGGTTTCCATGATGATCAATCTTACTGCCGGATATTAAAGAAGCCCTGGAGGCGCTCAAAAAGCTGGGCTTGAGGATCGCGAATCTGGATTTTGCGGGTGGCACTTTAAATCAGGGGAAAGGATTTTATGCGCATCGGCTTTCATGTCTCCATTGGCGGCGGTTTCTCCCTTGCCCTCAAGCGTGCCTTCGAACTGGGTTGCACCTGCATGCAGATCTTTAGCAGGAATCCCCGCGGCTGGACGGTAAAACCTCTCGACTCGGCGGATGTCGCCTCATTCCGGAAACTCCGCCGGGAGTGGGACATTGGTCCGGTCTTTGTCCATACAAACTATCTCATAAACCTGGCGTCTACCAAAGATGATCTCTATGAAAAATCCATCGAACAATTTGTCGTTGATCTGGAACGGACGGAGCGGCTCGGTGCCGAGTATCTCGTCACCCATTTAGGATCAGCAAGCGGCCGGGATGCAGCCTGGATGATCGGCCGCGTTTCACAGGCCTTGAACGTGGCCATGAAGCTCCACCTGCCCCAGGCCGGGCTTCTGCTGGAGAATACGGCGGGAGAATCCGGGGAAATTGGATATCGGCTGGAACAGTTGCAGGAAGTGATTGGGCGGCTTGACGATTCGTCACGTATTGGCATCTGTTATGATACCTGCCACGGCTTTGCGGCCGGCTATGACATGAGAACGAAAAAAGACCTGGACCTTCTGGCGAAAAAGATTGATGCCACCGTCGGCCTCAAACGGCTTCAGGGAATGCACATGAACGACTGCCTGAGGGATTTCAATTCCCATATCGACCGCCACTGGCACATCGGAGGAGGAAAGATCGGCCTGCAAGCTTTTCGATACCTGCTTCACCATCCCCTGTTCAAGGACATTCCGAAGATCATGGAGACGCCGAAAAAAACACCCGAAGACGACCCGCGGAACATGCAGGTGGTAAAGTCTTTGATAGAGTGAAGCGCAGCCATCACCGGCAGTCCTGCTATACAGTTCTGTACTTGCCAGGATGGTCGATCTCTCCGACCCGCCTGCCATAAGGACTGTGCCGTTGGGAAGCATTGTCGCAGTATGAGTCGTGCCGGGACTCGCCATGGAGCCGGTGAGATTCCAGCTTCCCATGGCAGAATCGTAAAGCTCCGCGAAAGTCAGAATGCCGCTGCTCTGGGCAGGCCACCCGAGCATTTTCTGAAACCTTATGAAATGCTCCTGAATTTTAACTTTTCACTTGGACATCTGCCCCGGACCGTAAAGATGGCATTTCACCGAGCCGGTGGCACTGAGAGCTGTCGTTTCCGGATAAATCTCCCGGCACTGCGGCATGACGCGGGGACAGCGGGGATGGAAAAGGCAGCCCGCCGGCGGCTGGATTACGGAGGGGCTGTCGGTCGGGAGGTGGCTCGCCTCGCATCTGGGCCCGCTTTCCAGGGTGGGCACGGAGGCGAGCAGCATCACCGTGTAAGGATGTTTCGGGCTGTCCAGCACCTCTTCCACAGTGCCCTGTTCGACGATGCGTCCCAGGTACATCACCGCCACTTCGTGGGCCAGGTACTCCACCACGGACATGTTGTGCGTTATGAAGAGATAGGCCAGGCCTAATTCGTCCTGCAGGCCTTTCAGCAGGTTCAGGATCTGGGCCTGCACAGATACATCCAGGGCGCTGGTCGGCTCATCGCACACGATGACTTTGGGCTCCACCGCCAGCACGCGGGCGATGCAGATGCGCTGGCGCTGTCCTCCCGAGAATTCATGGGGATACCGGCGGCCGGCCTCCGGTTCAAGGCCAACCTGCATCAGGAGTTGTTCGCTGCGCTTATGACGGGCCTTCTCATCGCCGCCCACCCCTTGCGCCACCATGCCCTCTTCCACGATATCGGCAATCAACATGCGGGGGTCCATGGCGGACCAGGGATCCTGAAATATGATCTGGAGGTCGCGGCGGAAGGGGTGCAGCGCCCGGAAATCGAGTTGGGTAAGTTCCCGCTTGCAGTAACGCACGCTGCCCGCACTGGGTTTCAGCAATTGCAGGATAGCCTTGCCCGCCGTGGTCTTGCCACAGCCCGATTCACCCACGAGGGCCAGCGTCCGGCTCTGCTTCAATTCAAGGGACAGTCCATCCACCGCCTGCACCTGGCCGACAGTGCGCTGGAACAGTCCTTTCCGCACCGGGAAGTAGACCTTGAGATCCTTTACCTTTACCAGAACCTCGCCGGGACGAACGGGGGGAGTCGCTTCCGGGCGACCCTGGCCCCGCACGGGGGCATCGGCGGGGCGGACAACCGACCCGTCCAGCAGGTGGCAACGCGCCCCATGCCCTGGTGCAACTTCAATCCAGCGCGGCGCCACTTCGTGGCAGAGAGACCAGGCGTAATCGCAGCGGTCCGCAAAACGGCAGGCCTTGAAAACCTGCGCCAGGGAGGGCACCGCACCCTCGATTACCGCCAATTTTCCGGTGCGCTTGGCCCGGCCGGGCAGGGAAGCAAAAAGCTTCTTTGTATAAGGGTGGCCGGGTGAACGGAAAAAATCGGCGCGCGGCGCCTGTTCCACGATATGCCCGGCATACATCACGGCGACGTTATCCGCCATCTCCGATACCACACCCAGGTCGTGGGTGATGAGCAGGAGCGCCATCCCCCTATCCCGCTGCAGCCGGCACAGCAAATCCAGGATCTGGGATTGAATGGTCACATCCAGCGCCGTGGTGGGTTCGTCGGCGATCAGGAGCTCGGGCTCCCCCGCCAGCACTGCCGCGATCATGACCCGCTGGATCATGCCGCCCGAGAGCTGGTGGGGATAGGCGTCGATCCGTCTTTGGGGGTCGGGGATGCCCACGGCATCCAGCAGCTCCAGGGTGCGCTCGCGCGCCGCCGCACCCCGGAGAGCCTGGTGTCGCATGATGCTCTCGCCGATCTGGGCGCCGACGCTTAAAACCGGGTTCAGCGAGGTCATGGGCTCCTGAAAAATCATGCCGATCCTGCCGCCCCGTACATCGCGCATGGCGACCTCCGGCAGGTCGAGCAAGTCCCTGCCGCCCAACAATACCTCGCCGGCCACGTTGCCCCGGGCCTGGGGCGGAAGCAGTTGCATGATGGTGAGCGCCGTGATGGTCTTACCGCAGCCCGACTCCCCCAAGAGGGAAAAACATTCGCCCCGCCGGATATCGAAGCTGACGCCATCAACGGCCCGGATGGGCCCTTTGCGGCTGTCGAACCAGGTCCTGAGATTGCGGACGGATAACAGGGTATCGTTCATGCTTTTCATCCTGCTGTTAATGAACTCGTAAAAAATCTAACAACTAAGGTTACCGACGGCTTCGTAAAAAGCGCTGGAGGCAAGGCGCGTGAATCACGAGGATTGCGGCGTACATAATATGTACGCCGCAGTGACGAATGAGCTTCACGCAACGCCGCATACGGACTTTTTACGAAACCGTCACTGTTTCCTCAGGCGCGGATCGAAAGCATCCCGTACCGCATCGGAAAAGATATTTGCCGCCAGCACAAGGAGGAACATGAATATAAAGGCCGCCGTCAGGGACCACCATACCATGGGGTCCCGCGCCATCTCCAGCCGGGCCGCGTTGATCATGTTGCCCCAACTGTTCATCACGGGGTCCACGCCTACGCCCACATAAGACAGGACCGCCTCGGCCAGAACCAGGCTGCTGAAATCCAGAACCAGGGAGATGAGCACAATGTGCATAACATTGGGCACCATGTGGCGGGTGATGATCCTGCCGCGGCTGACTCCCAGGGCGGTGGCGGCCTGGATGTAATCTACGGTGCTCAGCTTCAGGGCTTCGCCGCGCAACAGACGGCACAAGCCCGTCCAGTTGGTCACCCCCAGGATGATACACAGAAACAAGAGTCGCAAATCCGCCCGTTCCTGCTGGGTCTGAAACAGCTCCGGGTGCGTGTCGATGTAAACCTGCAACATGAGGACCGCCGCCGCGATGAGCAGTACGCCCGGTATGGAGTTGAGCGTGGTATAGAGATACTGTACCGCATCATCGATCCACCCCTTGAAGAAGCCGGCCATAATGCCGAGGAGTACGGCAAAGGGAAGCATTACGAGCGTGGTCAGGGAGCCGATCACCAGGCCGGTACGGATGCTCTTCAATGTCTGATACAGCACGTCCTGGCCCACCTTATCCGTTCCCAGCACATGGTAGAGAGGCGCCAGGGCAAGGAGCCAGGCCACAAGCACGATAAGTCCGCCTGCCGTAAGCAGTACCGCCGGCCAGGGCAGGTCGCTGCGCCCGCCCGCCATCCGTTTGCAGGCAGCGGCGTAGGGCAGCCGCCACCGCCGCGCCAGCCATCCTGCCAGGCCCAGGACCATCATTACCCAAACCAGAAAGCCCGCCGCCACCGCCTGCCAGGTAGTGCGCAGGATGTCGCCAGTCCGCTCGCTCGCCGGTTCTTTCAGATGCGCCCCGCCGTACTGCAGCCGCGGAAAGATGCGGGCCGTCGTACCGTCCGGCAGCTGCACCATCTCTTTGGCGTAGAGATGCGTGGCCAAGGGAGCGGAATAGGTCTTCTCCGTATGCATTCGCAACGGGGTTACCATGAGATCGAAGACGCTCAGCATCTCCGCGGCGTATTGCACCCGGCCCCGTTTATCCGCCGGCAGGGCCGGCCGGAAATGCAGTGAATCGAGAAGGGCCACGGCGCCATAAGCGGCAAGCACGACCAGCGCGCTCATGCCGAGGCGGCGGCGCATCACCTGGCGCCAGGGGTCGCGCAGGTGCTCGCGGCGGCGGGCATAGACCGCAAACACCACTATGGCCGCGACCAGCAGGAAGAGCAGCGCATCGGTCCACAATATGACGGGTTTGAAGGGCAAGGCAATCACCTGTTAATAAACAATTCAGCCAAACCGGATACGGGGGTCCACCAGGGTGTAGGAGATATCCGTCAGGATGAGCCCGATAATGTACAGCACCGATCCCAGGAAAACCATGGCCCGCACGATGGCGAAATCCTGGCTGTTGATTGCGTCGATCACGTAACTTCCCAGGCCGGGGATACCGAAGAAAGACTCGGTAATCAGGCTACCCATGAACAGGAGGGGCAGCACAGCCACGACGCCGGTCAGGATGGGAATCAAGGCGTTCCTCAGCACATGCCGGAAGAGCACGGTAAGTTCCGCCAAGCCTTTGGCGCGGGCGCTGCGCACATAATCCTTTCCCATTTCTTCGAGAAATATGGTGCGGTACCAGCGAATGCCAGAGCCCAAGCCGGCGATGACGCCCACCACGACCGGCAGCACGCTAAACTTGAAGGCGTGGATGCCTGTGCCGTAACCGGAGATGGGCACCAGGTGCAACAGCTTACCGATCAGAAACTGGCCGCCGATAATGTAGAACATGCTGGAAATCGACATGAACATGACGGCCAGCACTACCCCCCAGACGTCGATGTAGGTGGCGCGGAAAAAGGCCACCAGCATCGCCAGGGTAATTGTCACGAGAAGACCGACAAGGAGATTGGGAAGGGCAATGGCCAGGGAGGGCCACATCCGCTGGCGGATTTCATAGCCGATGTCGCGGCCGTTGTCCGAACGGCCGAACTGCAGGGCAAAGAGCCGGGCCGAGTGCTGAAAAAAGATGGTATCCGTAAATTGTTTTACCCCGGGGGCATGGGCGTTCAAGAGCAGCGGTTTATCATAGCCCCGTTCCTGTTTCCATTTGGCGATAGCCGCGGGCGTTACATATTTCACCCCCAAATGCAACCGCGCCATATCGTCGGGGCTATTCACGACAAAGAAAAGGGCAAAGGTAATCAGGTTCACGCCGATCAGGATGGGGATAGCATAGAGGATGCGGCGGACAATATAGACGATCATGGTAAGACATCCACAAGCGGGTGGCGCCGGACCGGCCGGTGCTCCTTGATAATGTAGGCCACCACCGCCGGGATGGTGCCGATGATGAGAAAAAGAACGATCAGTCCCAGCGGCCAGAGCACCGGCGGGTTCCACTCGGCACGCAAGGCATGGCGTTGCACCGGGTCGATCCGGATGTACTTGAGGGTATTGTTGGCCATGATGTTGGGCTTGGCATTATGGTACCAGGCGTGATAAAGGGCAAACCGCTTCGGGTGCAGACCCCATACCCACGGGGCATCCTGCCGCGCAATCTCCACCATCCTGTCGATGATCGCCTGGCGCGCCGGGCTGTTGTCCATGTTCTTCATTTCCTCGAAAAGCCGGTTAAACTCGGGGTTGTCGTAATTGGACGCATTTTCGCCGCCCCCCTTCACCTTGCTTTGCCGGCCATTAAGCAGGAACATGAAATTCTCGGGATCGGGATAATCCGCATTCCACCCCCAGAGGAAGATCTGGGCGTTGCCTTTGGTCATCTTATCCTGAAAGCGGTTGTAGTCGGTGTTGCGGATCACCAGTTGCACATCCAGCTTGGCAAACTGCTTGCGGTACCAGTCCAGCCGCGCCTTATCATCGGGACCGGACGCCGTAACATCGAAATTAAGCACCAGGGGTGCCCCCGAATCGGCATCCACCCCGCGGGGGTATCCCGCCTCGGCAAGCAAACGCCTGGCTTCGGTGATGGGCTTGCGCTGCAGTTTACCATTCACCCAATCATAGACATAGGGATTGATGCCTTCCCGGTCTTCGCGATTGCCGAATATGCCTGGCGGCAAAGGACCCTGGGCCGGGACGCCGCGGCCATTGTTAAAGAGGGCAATGTACTCCTCGTCATCCACGGCAATGGAAATCGCCTGCCGCAATTTGCGCGCCCGCTCGGTATAGCCGCCCACCACCGGGTCCAGCATGTTGAAACCCATGTAATATGTTGAGGTCAGCACCGCCGTGGCCAGGCGTATTCCCTTGGCCTGCATCGCCTCCGTGATCCCCACTTCACCCTGGCTGCCCACGCGCACGGCCTGATCGAAACTCTCGGGTCCCACACCGGAGGCGTCATAATACCCCTGCAGGAACTTGTTCCAATAGGGGATCGATTCCTTCTCCAAACTTAATTTCACCTTCTCCACCAGCGGCAGAGGCTTGCCCGCATCGGCCAGCAGCCCGGCCTCGGCATCTCCCGGCATGCCCTCCCGCGGATATGTCTCCTCATGAAAATAAGGGTTGCGCTCCAGCACCATCTGCCGGCTGGGGTTATTCTCCGTAAGCATGAAGGGCCCCGTGCCGAGGGGATACCAATCGAGGACAAGATCCTTCTCCGCCATGCCGGGCTGGTCGTAAAACGCGTCCGCCTCGGGAGGCATGGGGGCAAAAAAAGGCATGGCGAGCCAGTAGACGAATTGGGGATACTTCCCCTTGATCTTGATGCGATAGGTATAGCGATCCACGACTTCTACCCCGGCCAGGGGAAACCGCTCCAGGTCCAGATGCACCACGCCGCCGTTTTGGTCTTTGAGGTTCTTGACGAGGCGGGCATACTCTTTCTCAATCTCTGTTGCATACTCCGGCAAACCCAAGATGTAGGCGGACATGAGCCCGAGGATGGGCGAGTGCAGGTGCGGGTGAGCCAGGCGCTTGATCTGGTAAACATAGTCGGCGGCAAGCAGCTCCCGCGTGCCCGTTGCGGGGAAATCGGCCAGGGTATGTTTTCGGGCCAGTTCCGCCGCCGGCAAGCCCCGGTACAGATACCGCCCCCGGCCGTCCCGGGCCAGGGCCGGGTGCGGCTGGAAACGGATGCCCGGTTTGATCCTGATCTCATAGATGCTATAGGAAATGAGCGCGGCCGGGGCGTCCTCCGGCAGGCGGTTTCCCTGCTTGTCGTAATAAGCGGGCTGCGGCACCGCGGTTGCCGTCAGGGGCACGAGGGTATAAGGGCGCTTGAGGAAATGGTACTGAAGGGGTGGTTCGTAGATCTGACCAATGATATCGTATTCGTTGGAACTGTATGATACCGCCGGGTCCAGATGCTTGGGGCGCTCCGTGAAGGAGGTGTACAAGATCCGCCGCCCCGCCTCGCCGGCCGGATAGGGGTCGTTCCAGGGGGTCTTGCCGCAGGCGCTGAGCAAGAAAAGGGCGAAGCAAGCCAGGATAAGAAGCTGAAGATATCGTGCCTGGCGGCATTGCCCCAACGGCGCATCTCCAAGCGTTGTTTGTCGCCGTCCGCCGCTTTTCGGCAAGAGATTTCGTCTGTAATGGTGGAGCGGGATACTGCTTGGCATCGGTTACGACCTTAACTCGATAAATGGGATCGTTCGTTTACGAATTTGCTTTGACAGCAAATTCTAACGCACTAACGTTGTTTGTTTGAATCCCTTCAAGTAAGGCGAATATAGGGAAAAGGCAGTCATGAGTCAAGGACAAATGGCGGCTGAAGCCAGAGAAGTTTTGCACCTCAACTTTACATTGACGAAAGCAGTTAAATTTGCATAATTGCGATAATTATTGATGCTTTTAGATAATTGTCCTTTACCAGCCCCCCACGCCCGCGCAGGACCTGCTTAATGAGTTCTGGCGGCTGGAGGAGGAAAAGATACTGGCGGGATTGGGAAAATGATGCTATATTTAATGTATAATTATGCACCATAGGAGGAAAGTAATGTCGCAAATAAGCCCTTCGGAAGATATCCGCTCCGTAACGGAGTTAAAACGCAATACCCGTGAAATTCTTGACCATTTGCATACCTCGGGACGGCCAGTTATTCTGACGCTGAACGGCCGGGCCGATTCCGTGCTGCTCGATGTCCGGGTCTATGAAAAACACCTCCAGGCGGCGAATCTGGCAAAGCTCATCGCCCCTGCCGAACAAAATGTGGAAAAGGGCCAGACCCGTCCTGCCCGCGCTTTTCTGAAAGAATTCAAAGGTGCCAAAAAAATACCGGGTTGATATCACTGCCATGGCCGAGGAGGATACAGCCGCCATCTGGGATTACATCGCCCAAGATAATCCCGATGCGGCCACAGCCTTTATTGAGCGCCTGGAAGAGCAGATCAGTTCTCTGGAACACTATCCCGAGCGCTGTCCCCCCGTGCCGGAGAACGAACTCCTCGGCACGGCCTACCGCCATCTGCTGTTCGGCAATTACCGGACCATCTTCAAAATCGCCGGGGCCCGGGTGATTATCATGCGGATCATTCATGGGGCGCGGTTACTGCATACTGAACTGTTGGAGGAACTGGGGAAATAAGGAAAAGTAAACCAGACAAAGCAAAAGCCGCACCTTACGCGCTACCCTACACAATAACAACAGAAATCGGGAATGTACTGGCCTTGATAGTAAGGCGTGGCCCTGGTTTCATCCAGGTCGTTAAGCAGATTCTTGGCAAACAGGCGGAAGCAGTTTTCATCAAAGCCATTCTGAAAGGTTTCCTTAATGAGTCTTTTGGCTTCCTCCCGATTCATGGCCTTCCTGCCGTTTTCACCGCCTCTTCCCATATAACCAGGGAAAGGCCTGGGATATCGACAAAGTCCTTGCGGTTGTGGGTAAGGAAACGGTAGCTGTGTTGAATCGCCTGACTGGCAAGCCATAGGTCTTGCACACGATGGTAGTGCGGCGAACCGTTTTTCCTCATCTGCGCGGCGATATCGCCGAAAATCTCACCAGTGGTTTCGTCGATCATCAGGATAGGCTTCCTCTTCAGACGCGCCAGGGCGGCAAGGCGCTTCTGGCGCAGATCGGACGTCTCGGCGTTCTCCGCACCGAATTTAAGTTCTGCGATGGCCACCGGCGAGAGGAAAATAGGCTCCTCTCCCGTGACGGTGGCCACGTCTGCTGGAGAAAGGGCGCCGCGTTCGACGTCAATCCAGATACAGGTATCGATCAGGAAACCCATGGGTCGCGCACCTCATCGGTAAGATTTTTTTCAGCCGACCGGGAATCCTTGAGCCAGCCGCGGGCTGCTTCATCGGGTAGGGTGCGATAGATGTCTGCCATCGCTTCAAGGGCCGTCATCGTAGCCGGACCGGGAATGATCCGCGCCACCTCGTGGTTGTTGCGGACAACAATGAGTTCTTCGCGCTTGAACTCGACCTGATCAAACATTGTCCTGAAGTTGCGTGCAAGTTCGGTTGCCGTAATGGTGCGCATAAGTTTCTCCTTTATCAGATAATCTGATTAAATCATATTATCAAACCACATCCTTGTCAATGAATTAAATCATTTCTTTTCCGGCCAGATATTCTACGTTTCCACAGCTTCATCGATGTTGATGTCTTCCTTGAAATGCTCGTAGAGAAATTTCAGGTAAAGGCGATAGGGCGTGATTTCGTCATTCAGCCAAGTCTTACCGTTGATGGTGTCCACGTACTCGTCGGAGAGAGCGACGGCGTCTTTCGGAGTTCCTCGAACTGGGCCAGGGCGAATTCCACGTCCGCCCGGTTCTTAAGCTCGACGTTGAATTCGCGGTTGGCGATCAGTCCCGATTCGGAAAAGTTGCCGGATACTGTGATGACCCGCCCGAAATCCCGGTAAACGACCATGTAACCGACCAAGTAAAATCATTCCTGCACCTACTGTCGACCGGTGGCATTAAACTATCCACCAGGCTGGACAATTAACGATTCAAAGGACTGGCAAAATTTTATAGTCTCATGCGGAATAGGGAGAAAAACCATTCCTTAATTTTATGAGCCAGCGGCCTGTTCAGCCATTGTTCCAGTTCGATTTTTTTTGATTTCGTCAGGTCGATGGCAAAGATGTTTGTCATCTCGCGGGCAAACTTGCCGCTGTAGGCGCCGATGTTACCCTCGTCATTGCGTCGCAGGGAAAGAAAATCGAGATTTGCGGAACCGACGATGCTGAATATCTCGTCAAAGATGTAGCTCTTGGCATGCAGGACCGTATCCTGGTATTCGTAAATATCCACGCCGGCTTTCAGCAGGCGGGTAAAGAAAAACCTGCCGACATACTGGACCGCCATAAAATCGCTTTTAGAAGGGATCAGGAGGTTAACGTTCACGCCGCGCTTCACGGCATCTTCAAGCATGCGCAACATCACCTTGCTGGGTGTGAAATAAGCGGTGGTCAGGTGAATTGATTTTGCCGCATTCTGCACACACCAATAGATAAGCTTTCTCATTTTTCTTCTTCCTTTTGCGGAAGATGAAAATATGGGCATGATACTGATGCCGTCGGTAAAAGGTCTTATGTCTGCGGCAGAAACAAGAGGATCGGTCGTCCCTTTCCGCAAAAACCATGTGGCCAGGAAGATCTCGTGCAGACTGAAGGCACAGGGCCCTTCAATTTTTACGGCCGTATCGCGCCAGCCCTTTCTGCGTTTGAAAAGGGCATACCCGCGGTATTCATCGGCGATATTCAAACCACCCGTATACGCTATTTCACCGTCAATTATGACCAGCTTGCGGTGATCTCTATGCAGATAATTCCAGGCGATATTCCATCTGAAAGGACGCGAGGCCTTAACGTTAACTCCGGAACTTGTCAGCTCCTTCCAAAACCCTTGGGGAGTCAATAAAGATCCAAAATGGTCATACAAAATACAGACATTGAGCCCTGCGCCGGCTTTTTCTTTCAAAAGCCGGCCCAGTTCCTTTCCCGTGGCATCGTTTTTAAAAATGAAGAATACGAGAAAGATAGTTTTTTTTGCTTGTTTTATGGCCTCGAACAGATTGCGGAACGCGTCATGACCTTCGAACAGTACGGTAACTCTGTTACTCGTAATGAATTTGCCGTCATAAATTCGTTCCAGAAGCTCAGCCTTCATATTCTTCACATCCCTTTAAGAGGGAACATCCGCCCCGTGCTTTCTCGGGTCCGTCGCCCGGATAATAGCACTAACGTTCTTCCGGTTGAACCCCTTGTACCCTTCGCGCCGCTGGATGTTTTCCAGGTGGCTGCCGATGGCCCCTTGGGCAAGGAAGCGTTCCGCCTGTTCGCCTGTAATGGTCTGTTCCCGGACCAGTTTCTCCACCCGCACTTGATCTACCTCCCATCTTTCGGCAACACTGAAGGCCTGCTTGAGATAGGTAAAGTTGCTGAAGGGGGCCATGTACTCCACGCCATAACGCAAAATATCCGCGATGAGCCTCTCGAATTCAAAACGTGCCGCCAGGTGGTGCAGGCCGGCGCCGAAAATGGAGTCCCCGTGCAGGGCGCACCACAGCCCCACCGTGCCCAGTTGCTCCCTGGGCTGCAGTTCATCCCGGGAAAAGTCAGTCCCTACTTCTTCCCGAGCCAGGTCCACATCGAGAAAGAGGATCAGGCCGGCCGAAGAATTCTCCATAACCTGGGCGCCCCATCCCGCTTCCGCCCCCGCATAAAAGCGCTCGCGCAACTGGAAGCCCAGCCGGGAAAAGAACGACACCAGCCGGGAAAAGTTGCGGCGCGAACTGCGGAAGGTGTAGTGGTCGTGATTGCCCCATCCCAATCCCAGCGCTGCCTGGCGGCTCTGCTGCAAACGTGCGGCAAAATTCCGGGAGAGCCAGTAGCCCCGTTCTCCCTGACAGACGACGTGGGCAGCCAAATCTTGTCCCAGTTGTTCGACCAGATGCGCCGCCATCCGGAAAAGGTCGGCAAAGGCGGCGTCATCGTTTTCGCCTTGGCGCGGCCGCTGCTGCCACAGTTCCAAGGCCGCGAAATATCTCTGTAAAAAAGAAGCATCGGGATAAACTGGCTCATAATCTTTCGTCCCGCGCCGTTCCACTACCTCAAAAGCGCCCCCCTTTTCCACACCCACCAGGCAGCGGCGAAAGGGACCAAAGGGTCCGCCTTCGATCTCGGCATGAAAACCATTCACCTGGAGGAAATCGGCAATGCCCTCCACGGAAAGGGCCACACCCCCTTCCCGGCCGGATAAGTCTCCCGTCAGGACGATCCCCGGCAAAAGCGCCCCGGGATGGGAAAATGCCTCCTGTTTGCTTTCCTTTTGCCTGACGAACCCAAGGGCCTTTATCCTCTTCCTGGTCTCCTTTTTTTCCCGCAGATGAAAATGATCCACCCAGTCAAGCATCCTGGTGCTGGTCTGGCGGATAAGGTTCTCTTCGAAGCGCGCCAGCATTGAATTCTTTTGTTTAACGTCTTGAAGAAGATCGAGACAGAACTTTTCCGCTGCGGCATGCTGTTCCCAGTAGAAACCTTCTTCCTTTTCCATAGAGCACCTTCCCTTAAAAGGTGTTAAGTTTTAGGTTCTAAGTGTTGAGTTATTGATATCATGATGAATTATCAAACATAAAACGTAAAACTTAACACTTAACACTTAACACGTGATGAATACGGCTTTTCACGAATTCATCAAGGCTGCCACAAGTCAGAACGCATATGGTCGGTAATCGGCGCCGCACCGAACATGGCCCCCGGATTTAGGAACCCGCCGGGATCAAAAATCTCCTTGACCTCCCGCATGTAAGCGTAGAGGGCTTTACCCCATTCCTTTTCGAGATAGGGCGCCCGCAGCCTTCCCATGCCGTGCTCGGCGGTCACGGTGCCTCCGTAACGCAATACCGCGGCATAGACATCATCCGCCAGCCGTCGGATTAATTCCCGGAGACCGGGCCGGGACATATCGAAAAGCGGCCGCAGATGAAGGTTACCGTTTCCGGCATGGCCGTAAATGGGCGCAATTATGCCTCGTCTTTGGAAAATCTTCCCCACATCAGCAACGAATTCCTCTAAACGTTCGGGAGGAACGCCCACATCATTGACCACGGCCAGGGCCCGGAAACCGGGCTCGGGATGTTCGACCAGCCAAAGGAGCTCTCTGCGCAAATTCCACAGGTTCACGATCTCGCTCTCTTTGACAGCGGTAACCGGCGGTGCGCTCATGCCGCTACCCTTTCGCGTCAGCCGGGCGATAAGATTCCGGGCTTCTTCCCTCCTTTTTGGTCCCGTCAGCTCCACGAAAAGAAGGTGGGCATCCTTGTCCAAGGCGACGGCCAGGGGAGTGCGCCCGCGCAGAACATGGAACGTTTCCCGGCTAATGAGTTCGATGGCCGCGACGTCCAGCTTCCGAAGCACGTTTACGGCGCGGCCCGCTGCAACAAGGTCGTCAAAATAAAGGAGCACTGCCATCCGTTCCCGCTCGTAGACCTCGGCCCGCAGGACGGCACCCGTGATGATGCCCAGGGTGCCGACGCTTCCGGAAAGCAAGCGTACGATCCGCGGGCCGACGGCAAGGGGGCACAAAAATGCGGCGAGATCATAGCCGCTGGATGTTTTCAGCCCCTGTCGCGCTTCCAGGATCCCCCGTGCCTTCTCGTTTGCCTTGATCCTCTGCTCCAGGTCGGCGAGTTGCCTCTGGAAACGTTCCGGTATCGTCGCCTCGTCTGCCGTATCGACCAGCCTGCCCTCGGTGGTAATGAATTCCAGAGATTCCAAGAAACCGTCGATGGAGCCGTACTTAAGTGCGTGGGGACCGCTCGCTCTCGTGGCAATGTTGCCGCCGAGACGGCTAATTTCCGCGCTCGTTACATCGGCAGGAAGAAAAAGACCGCGTGCCCGAAGATGCTTCTGCAGGTCATTGTGATAGACGCCGGCCCCGCAGGAGACCCGCGCCGAACGGTCATTTGAGGAGTAACCGCTGATCCTGCCCCAGAATTCATTTTTAGGCAGGGCCATGACGATGCCCTCGCCCAGTGCCGCTCCGGCAGTTCCCGATCCGCCGCCGCGCGCCGTGAGAGGCACACCCTCCCGGGCGGCCAAGGTAACAATCCGTCCCACATCTTCCGCATCCTCGGGAAGAACGACGACCAGCGGCTTGATTTCGTAAATGCTTTGGTCCCGGGAAAATTGGCCCAGCGATTGCTCGTCGGCAATTACCTGGCCCCGTATGACTTCCCGCAGTTTTTTCAAGAAAGTTCTTCGCGCGGCCATGGTCAGGTCCCGCTGCCGAGGCAGGCATCCGCAGCGACTTCCAGCCGGGCATAGCCCCCCTTTTTCAGTACCCTGCGCAAGATGGCGATCCCTTCTTTTATCTCATCGGCCGTCACGGTAAGGTGGGGACGAAAACGGACGCTCTTTTCGCCGCTTCCCACGAGGAACAATTTTTCCCGCAAGCAGGCTTGCAAAAGCTGGAGACGTCTATGGTTGTCCGGGGCATCGACGGCGCACATCAGCCCCCGTCCCCGGACGTTCGCGATCACTTCCGGAAATTCCTCGCCCAGTTTTACGAGTTCCCGGAGCAGCAAATCCCCCTGGATACGGGCATTGTCAACCAGCCGATCTTCCGCGATGATGCTGAGGATTTGTGTACAGCGGGCCATGTCGACAATATTGCCGCCAAAGGTGGAACTAATGCGGCTCCGTTCGGTAAAGACGTTGCAGGGGACCTCGTCGACGCGGCGCGAGGCAAGGATCCCGCAGACCTGGGTCTTCTTGCCGAAAACCAGAATATCCGGTTCCACATCGAAATGTTCATAAGCCCAGAAGCGGCCCGTGAGTCCCACGCCGGTCTGAATTTCATCAAAGATGAGCATGATGTCCTCTGCGTCGCAGAGGCGGCGGAGGGCTTGGAAAAACTCCCCGCGAAAATGGTTGTCCCCACCCTCGCCTTGGATCGGCTCGATGATGAGCGCAGCCACATCCCGGCCATCTTTGGCGATGACCCGCCGAATATCGCGCAAGGCCTCCGCCTCGATTTCTTTGACCATCGCGAGGTTTTCCTCCGTGAGGGGGAAAGAAATCTTGGGATTAACGATCCGGGGCCAGGAAAATTTCGGGAAATACTGGGTTTTGCGGGAATCGAAGGTGTTGGTCAGAGAAAGGGTGTAGCCGCTGCGGCCGTGAAAGGCCTGGCGGAAATGGATCACCAAGTTGGCTGGCTCCCATCCGAGTCCCGCGGCAAGATTCTTACGGTAATTCCAGTCGAAAGCGGTTTTGAGGGCGTTTTCCACGGCCAGCGCACCGCCCTCGATAAAGAAGGCGTGGGGCAGGTGTTGAGGGATGGCAAGGCGGGAAAAGGCCGCGACGAATTCCGCCATGGTCACGGAGTAGACATCGGAATTGGCCGGCTTGTTGATTGCGATTCGCCCCAGTTGGTCCCGGACCTCTACCAGGCGGGGATGGTTGTAGCCTACTGCCATCGAGGCATACATGGAAAAGAAGTCCAGATAACGGTCGCCGTTTCGCTGATCAACAAGCCAGGAGCCGCGGGATTTCTCGGCATCGAAGATGATGTCAAACCCCTCGGCCAGAAGATTCCTGGCAATGTTCTCTTTTACGTCCTGCGGTTTAATTGCCCGAACCTCCCCTTTTCCCATGGCCAACTTCGTTTTTAAGAACCGATCTCGAACTTGATGCCTTGTGCCAGAGGCAGCGCGGTCCCATAATTGATGGTTACGGTCTGGCGGCGCATGTAAGCCTTCCAGGCGTCGGAACCGGATTCCCGCCCGCCGCCCGTCTCCTTCTCACCGCCGAAGGCGCCGCCGATCTCGGCGCCCGAGGTGCCGATGTTGACATTGGCGATGCCGCAATCCGATCCCGCGGCGGAAAGGAACTCCTCTGCTTCCCGCAGGTCGGTGGTGAAGATGGCGGAGGAAAGGCCCTGTAGTACACCGTTCTGGAGGGCAATCGCCTGCGATACATCGCCTGAATAGCGTATTAGATAGAGGAGTGGTCCAAAGGTCTCTTCCTGCACGATGGGCAAATGGGTTTCCGCCTCCATTAAGGCGGGAACCACGTAGCAGCCCGATTCGTAACCTTTACCCGTGAGCACCGTTCCCCCGTAGACCAGGCGGCCCCCCTGCTTGCGGCATGCCTCCACAGCGGCCAGGAAAGCTGCCACCGCCGACCTGTCGATCAGCGGCCCCACGATGTTCTTCTCGTCCAGGGGATCGCCGATACGCAGCCCCTGGTAAACCTTTACGAGCGCCGCGCGGACTTTATCGAAGACAGCCTCATGGATGATCAGACGCCGGGTGGTTGTGCACCGTTGCCCAGCCGTTCCCAGTGCCCCGAAGGCAACGGCGCGGAGCGCCAGCGGGAGATCCGCGTGCGCCGTCAAGATGATGGCATTATTGCCGCCCAACTCCAGAATAGTCTTTCCCAGGCGTCTCGCCACCACCTCGGCCACCTCGCGGCCCGCAGCCACTGAGCCGGTGAAAGAGATAAGCGGCAGGCGCCGATCGGCAAGCATGGCCGCCCCGATGGTCGCGCCCGGACCGATTACCAGGGAGAAGATCCCGTCGGGAAGGTCATTTTCCACCAGGACTTCGGTCACGATTTTCTGCACGGCAATGGCGGAAAGGGGCACCTTCGATGAAGGTTTCCAGATCGTCACATCGCCGCATACGGCGGCGAGCATGGCGTTCCAGGACCAGACTGACGCGGGAAAATTGAAGGCCGTCACGATGCCGACTATGCCCAGCGGCTGGTACTGTTCATAGAGGCGGTGGCGCTCCCGTTCGGAGTGCGCGGCCACGCCATAGAGCATCCGCGACTGGCCCACCGCAAAGTCGCAAATATCAATAATCTCCTGTACCTCACCGCGCCCCTCCTGGAGGGACTTGCCCATCTCATAGGAGACCAAAGCGCCCAGGGGATCTTTAAGGGTACGAAATTTCAAGCCGATCTGGCGGACGATTTCGCCCCGCTTCGGCGCCGGTACCAGGCGCCAGCGGGCAAACGCCGCCTCGGCGGTCTTTACCGCCCGCTCGTAGGACTGTGGGGACGTCTCGTATACGAAAGCGATAGCTTTGCCGTCTACCGGAGAAACGACATCCAGTGGCTCGCCGCCCCTCTTCGTAACCCACCACCTGCCCGTCGAGGTACCGGGATTCAGCTTCTTGATGCCTAACTTCGCGAGGAAATCTATATTTGCCTCCCCCTTTTCACAAAATAAAATCATCGCAGAGAGGAAAATAACTCCCTGCGAGCTACTTCCCTAAAAGTAATCGACTTTTAGACAATTGGTAAGGAAGGACCCTGGAGCCGGATTTTGCCTTTAGTTGGTCGACAATCCTTTGCATGTCAAGCGGCCGCCTTGTAAATCCCTTTCCTCTCTATCTTGATTACGCCCATTTTTACGGCCCGATAAATGATGCTCCAAATCTGCTTTTCCGTCAAACCGGTCTTGTCTTTTAACTCGGAAGTGGTAATGCCTTTACTGGCCAGGATATGATCCACGACGGTATTGAACATGGTCTTCCTTACGGATTTTACCCCTTTTGATTTCTTTTTTCCCCTCTGCCCTGACTCCGCCTGCGCTTTACTCGTTTTCTTTCCCCCCGGTAATTTTGAAGTTTTCGCCGTCTTTTTTGCTACCTTGGAACCTGCCGATATAAAATTCAAAAGCTTATTTAGATTAGTCTCGATAAATTTCTCAGAACCCGCGATCTCAACTTCCCCGGTATAAGGATTAAAGCGAATACGTGAATTTTCATCCATTTAAGATGTCCCCCCTTTAATTATGAAGTTTGCTACTATTATAATTAAATGGCTATTACTGACTTTGTCAATATATGCAGTAACCTTGCTTTTTTTTGTTAACGCAAGCTTGATTTTCTTGAGTGGGTAGCGTATTTTCGCAGCTGCTAAGAACCAAGAGTGATTTTAGGATGAATCGATAACTTCAGGCATTAGGTATTTAAGTGAAAAAAAGTGGGGGGGAAGCATGGCGGAAGATTTAGTGTGCTCGTTGTCTGATTTGAAGGAACAGCAAGTTTTGCAGATAGTCCGGGAACGGTTGGAGGCAGGGGACAATCCTTTCGATATTCTGGAAGAAGCCAGCCGGGCCATGAAAATTGTGGGTGAGAGGTTCGCAGCCCAGGAATATTTTTTACCGGACCTGATGTATGCCGGCGAACTTCTACGGCAGGTGACCGAAATAATTACTCCTTTTCTCAATGAGCCGGCAGCCCGGAAAAATTATTTAGGTAAGATAGTTCTGGGCACGGTCGCCGGAGACATCCACAATATCGGGAAGGATATTGTGGCCTTCACTCTCAATGTAAATGGTTTTGAAGTATTTGATCTGGGGGTGGACGTCCCGGCCGCTCAGTTTGTCGACAAAATCAGGGAAGTCAAGCCGGATATCGTCGGCTTGAGCGGTCTACTGACAGTAGCCTTTGGGGCGATGAAGGAAACTGTCGATGCCATCAAGGCTGCCGGCCTGCGGGAGGGTGTGAAAATTATGATCGGCGGTTCTCAGGTTGACGAGCAGGTAATGAACAATGCAGGTGCCGACGCCTACTGCCTCGATGCCATGGCGGGGGTATACTATGCGAAGCAGTGGGTGGGGGTGAGAGATGGAAAAAACGCCTGACGAACTCTACCAGGAGAGATTAAGACGTATAGAGGCGGCAATCCATTTACAAGTGCCGGACCGGGTTCCCTTTTTCCCGCGCCTGGGCTTTTTTGCCGCCAAATACGCCGGTCTGACGCCCGGGGAAGCCATTTTGAACAGCGACAAATGGCTGTCTGCCAACAAGCAGGCGATCGTTGCCTTGCAGCCCGATATGTACTCCGTCATGATCAACCCGGGTCGATCCTGGGAAGCTGTTGATTGCAAGCAGATGCTGTGGCCCGGCCACGGGGGACCGGTTAATTCATCCTACCAATTCGTCGCCGGTGAATACATGAAGGCCGACGAGTACGATGCCTTTCTCGCTGATCCAACCGACTTCCTTATCAGGTCTTATCTTCCCCGTATCTTCGGGACGCTGGAGCCTTTCCAAAAACTGCCTTCTCTCCAGGGTTTGTTCGTTCACGGACACAACGGCGCCAGGAACAGCGCTGTGTTTACCTCGCCGGAAATGCTCCGTGCCTTTGAATCCCTCTATAAGGCCGGTATCGAAGCTGCCAAGTATACTGAAGGGCTGGCCACACTGGGAAGGGAGCTGCACGGCCTGGGTTTCCCGGGTGCCTTCGCGGGACCGCTTATGTTTGCCCCTTTCGACATCGTTGCGAGTATGCTCAGAGGCATGCAGGGAATAATGATGGATATGTATCGCCAGCCGGACAAATTGCTGGAGCTGATGGACAGGATTTCGCCGGTCCAACTTAAAGACGGCATTGCCAATACCAGAAAGACCGAAAGTATTTCCGCCATCTATATCCCCCTTCACTACGGCGCCGACGGATTTATGTCCGCTAAACAGTTTGAGACCTTCTATTGGCCGGGCTTGAAGAAGCTGATGCTGGGCTTGATCGACGCCGGGTTAACGCCCTGTCCTTTCCTGGAAGGTGATTTTGCCTCGCGGCTGCACTATTTTGCCGACCTGCCCAAAGGGAAGGCGGTGCTTTACTTTGATTCCACCGACCTAGTAAAAGCCAAGGAGATAGTGGGGGATAGGGCCTGCATTGCCGGGAATATGCCCCTTACCTTACTGCAATCGGGCACACCCGATCAGATCAGGGAATACTCCAAGAAGCTTATCGATGTCGTCGGTAAAGGGGGAGGTTTTATCATGACCTCCCGGGGCGGCATGGACGACTCTGATCCCGGCCTGGTAAAGGTCTGGGCTGACTTCACCAAGGAGTACGGCGTCTATTGATCTCTAGCTAAGCCACTATAAGCCCCGCATCCATTCCGGCCTGAGGGCCACATTCCCCTTCAGCGCCGCATCGATTAAATCCAGGGCCTTCTTTTTACCGCTCGGGAGTTTTGCTTTTATCGGAAGGTAATTTGAGGCATGGTTTGAAAAGAAATATCCTCTCGTCAGATTTGTATGGGTGAGCATTTCGCGTAGTTCCCTGAGGAGTCCTCCTTCGTCAGGCAAGAGGAATTTACCCTGCACATAGTCTTCATAAAGAGGCGTACCCGGTATAAACATCACCGTCAATGCCCCGACAAAATTGGGATCCATAGCGCTCAAGAGTTTACCCGTGGCCTGAGCGTGCTCTAACGACTTATCCTTGCCACCTATGCCCAGGAGAACCGTAACGGAAAGCTCGATGCCGGCCTCCTTTACCCGGCGCCCCATTTCGATGCACACCTCCGCCGTTGAACCCTTAGCAATGGCAGTCCTTATATCATCGGCGCCGGTTTCGACGCCATAATGGAGAATCCCGAGATTCATTTCCCGCAACTCTTTCAGTTCAGCAGGTGATTTCAACTTGATACTCTTGGCGTTGGCATAGGCGCCGACCCTTTTCACCCAGGGCAAATTCTCCCTGATCTGCTCCAGAATCCCTAGCAGCCTTTTTTGAGGTATTATCAAGGCATCGCCGTCCATTAAGAAGATGCGGTCTTCATTTTTGAGATGTTTAGCAGCGAAAAGGATGTCCTCTAAGATCATCTCTTCATCTTTGATCCGAAAATGCTTCTCTCGATAGGTGCCGCAAAAAGTGCATTTGTTATGGGAACAACCCACGGTTACCTGAAGAAGAATGCTATCTGCTTCGCTGGGAGGCCTGATGCAATTTCCCTCATAGTGCATTCCCTTAATTCCTGGACTCATTTGCCTTGCTCCTTAATAAATCTATTGACAAAGAAAGATATTTTAAATATCTAGCATCATCGCGCTTATCGGAGCTTACCAATACCACGTTATACGGTGTTAGGTCCATTTTACTGGGGGGAAATGGAAACCTTTTTTACATCTCTGTAACTGTCGCCAATACCAAATTAGCACACATTGCGTACAAATCAATTACAGAAAGTACTTATGCATGCCCGGTTACGATATTTATAGCACTTGAAGATGGCGATGAGGAAGTTGAAGCGCGAGGCGGAGGTAAAGGAATGAGCAAGGCGAGGATAATCGTGGTAGGTGGAGGCTTTTCCGGCATCGCGGCGGCGATAGCCGCAAGTAAGGCCGGTGCTCAGGCAACGCTTTTGGAACGAACGGATATGCTGAGCGGAGCCGGATTAAGAGCGGCGCGCCTCTACCACAATCTGAAGATCGTGGGCGCTGAGGAAGCCAAAGCCCTCGGCGGATCGGAGGTGTTCAAAGCGCTGGAATCTATTCTGCTGCACCGGGGCAATATCATAGACGAAGAGGGGGCATTCATTTATAACACGGTCCTCGTCGATACGACCATGCGGAAGGCGGTGGAAGCAGCGGGGGTCGAGTTACATCTGGAGTCCCGGGCACTGGAGGTGGAGAAAGAGAATGGTACCCTGAAAGCCGTCGCCACAAATGCCGGAAAAAGATTTGCCGGGGATGCCTTTGTCGACGCCTCCGGCACTTTTGGCGGATTGTCCAATTGCATTAAATACGGTCATGGCTGTGTTATGTGTACCCATCGCTGCCTTTTCTTCGGCGATCGCGTCAGTATCGCGACCAAGGCGGGGGCAGAGGAACTGCATTGGACAAGACCGGATGGGAAGCCGGGCTCCATAGGGGCGGCGATAGCGCTTTTTAAGGAAAGCCTGTCCGCGGAATTACAGGCGGGATTAAAGAAGGACGGGACTTGTACCATCCCCATTCCCGAGGAGCTTATTGATTATGACCGTTTGAAGCAACTAGCCGCCGCGCGCGGTCCCCGTGAAGTGTCTCATATAAATCTGGTTGATATCGGCATATCGGCCAAGTGCGTGGGGATTGGCAACTTCCGTCTGGACAGCTTGCGCAAGATCCCGGGATTTGAAAACGCCCAAATAGAATTTCCCATGGGAGGAGGGGGATACAATATTGTTAGCCACATGTCCATTAACCCCAGAGAAAACTCACTCCGTGTTAAAGGTTTTCCTAACCTCTTTATTTCCGGGAACAAAACTGGTCTGGGGGGCATAGTTGAGTCAATATTCAGCGGCGTATTAGCGGGTCATAACGCCGCGCGGGTAGCTTTCGGCAAAGAAGCCATAGAATTACCCCGCGGCACGGTCATTGGGGATATAATCGCCTATAGAGGTGAAAGAATGGCCACCTCCGGCGACCTGCGCGTCCCCTTATCGCTGGCCCACGGCGTTTACTTTGAACGAATGAAAGAATTGGGGTTTGATAGTCCTGATCCGGTGGTTATCCAGAAGAGGATCGCTGCTCTGGGATTAACCGGTATCTTTGGCCAAAGGCTGGCCTGACTGCTTCGAGATGATCAATTCGGTAATTAGATATAACCATATTGGCAGTCATAACAAACTTTGCCTTATCAGAAAAGGGGAGATCGGTAAGTGAAACAATTTTCCATTATAGGCCAAAGGGCGCCCCGCGTCGATGCCGGACAGATCGTCATGGGAGAGGCCCAGTATACCGTGGATGTTGCCCTGCCCGGCATGTTGACGGGGATGGTCCTGCGCAGCCCTGTTCCACACGCCCGGATCAGGGGCATCGACACGTCCCGGGCCCGGGCCCTGCCGGGGGTTATGGCTGTCCTCACGGGTAAGGATACGTTGGGCAAGAAGTATGGTTACCGGGCCGAAACCGCCGATGAGTGTGCTTTGGCCACGGACAAGGTACGTTACGTGGGTGAGCAGGTGGCAGCGGTGGCCGCCCGGGACCGGGACATTGCCGAAGAGGCGCTTTCCCTGATCGAGGTGGACTATGAAGTCCTGCCGGCGGTTTTTGATCCCCGGGAGGCGATGGCGCCCGGCGCCCCGCTCGTGCACGAGGCAACGGCCGGCAATGTGAGCTTTACCCCCCGTTTTAATTGGGGAAATGTAGAGGAAGGCTTTGCCGCCAGCGACCATATTCGGGAGGACAGCTTCAGCACTCAACCGCAAATCCACTGCAGCATGGAAACGCACGCCGCCGTCGCCCAGTTTGTTGGCGGCTTCCTGACGGTCTGGTCGACGACGCAGGGGCCTTACGCCCTGCGCAAGGATCTGGCGCTGACCTTGGGGATTCCCGAAGGCAGGATCAGGGTTGTCAAGCCGCGCATGGGCGGCGGTTTTGGCGGTAAACGGGAGATGTTCGCCTCGGATTTTTGCGCGGCCCTGCTCGCCATGAAGACGGCGCGCCCCGTCCGGATCGTCTACTCCCGCGCCGAGGAGTTCATTGCCACCCGGCATCGCCATCCCATGTTCATCACCTTGAAGACGGGCTACAAAAAAGACGGGACCATCATGGCTAAAGATTGCGTGGTGGTGGCCGACGGCGGGGCTTACAACAGCCGCGGTCCGGCCATTCTTTCCCATGCCGGCGCTTCGCTGGCTTCTCTTTACCGGGTCCCCCATGTGCGCTATATGAGCTACCATGTCTATACCAACAATCCCGTGAGCGGCGCCTTTCGCGGCTTTGGCTCCCTGCAGGCGCGCTTTGCCGAGGAATCACAACTGGATATGATTGCCGAAGAACTGGGGATGGACCCCCTGGAACTGCGGCTGAAAAACGTCGTGGCGACAGGTGATACAACCATTCACGGCCATAAAATCACAAGTTGCGGCATAAGGGAGTGCCTGGAGAAGGTGGCCGAGGTTTCGGGCTGGCGCGAGAAACGGCTCCTGAAGAAGCCCGGTTACGGCATCGGCATCGCCTGCAACGAATATGTCTGCGCCATGCGCTCCTTTTACGAATACGATTCCTCGTCGGCCATCGTGCGGCCCAACGAGGACGGTACGGTGGACTTTTTTACGGGTGCCTCCGACATCGGCCAGGGTTCCGACACGGCCCTGGCCCAGATTGTGGCCGAAGAACTGGCCCTCCCCCTGGAAAAGATCCATGTCGTGGCAGCGGATACGCAGACCGGGGCCATGGACCTGGGTTCCTATGCCAGCCGCGTGACTTTTGTGGCCGGAAATGCGGCCCTGCGGGCAGCGCAGGATCTTAAAAGCCAGCTATTCCGGCACCTGAGTAAATGCTGGACCGTTGAGCAGGACACATTAGCCTGCTGCGCAGGAAAGATAACCGCGACCGGCCGGCCGGAGCTCTCCCTGACCTTTGCGGAGGCCGTCTGCAGCATATTGAACAAGGAAGGAAACTTCGTCATCGGCCGGGGCTTTTATGACTCTCCCAGCGAGATGCTGGATTATAAGACCGGCTGCGGTAACACCTCGGCATCTTATAGTTATGGCGCCCAGGTGGTGGAGGTAGAGGTCGACGCAAAAACCGGGCAGACCAAGGTGCTGCGAGTGGTGGCGGCCTCCGACTGCGGTCGGGTGATCAATCCCCTGGGCCTCGAAGGGCAGGCGGAAGGCTCCATCGTCTGCGGCCTCGGCATGACCTTGCTGGAAGACCGCAACACGGAGGAAGGCAAAACCTTAAATCCCCATTTTCTGGGCTACCAGATCCCCACGGCCATGGAAGCACCGGAAATGGAAAGTTTCCCCATCGAGACCATCGACCCGGAAGGTCCCTTCGGGGCAAAAGGCGTTTCGGAAGGATACCAGGTCCCCACGGCCCCGGCCATTGTCAACGCTATTTACGCTGCGACGGGAATCCGGTTCAAAGAACTGCCTATCACGCCGGAGCGGCTCTGGCGGGCTCTCAATAAAAAAGGAGGGTCCGATGAATCTTAAACCTTTTAACCATTTCCGGCCCGGCTCGCTTGATGAGTTGGCGGTAATCATGGCGGGCACAGCAGCACAGGGCGGTTTTGTCCTGATGGGGGGGGGAACGGACGTCCTCGTAAAGATCAAGCAGCGCCTGCTTACGACGCCTAACATCATCAGTGTAAGCGGGATAAGGGTGCTTGCCGAACTGGAACAGCAGGGCAGTGATATCTTTATCGGCGCCGGCGTTACGCTGCGGCATCTGGAAGAGTCGGCGCTGATCCGTGATAATTTCCCGGCCCTGGCCCAGGCGGCCGCCGCGGTCGGATCGCCGCAGCTCCGGAACATGGGGACGGTGGGAGGCAATATTCGCCTTGACACCCGTTGTCTGTATTTTAACCGGCCGGAATGGCCGGGCGACATCGTCCCCTGCTTTAAGCGCGGCGGCGACCGGTGCCATGTGGTTAAAGGCGGGAAGCGCTGCTACGCGCTCTTCTGTGCCGATACGCCTGCCGCCTTGCTGGCCCTGGATGCCCGGATTGTCATTGCCGGTCCTGCCGGGCAAATAGAGATGCCGCTCGACGAATTTTATCGCGACGATGGCCTGGCGTGCTGCCGGATTGAAGCCAATGAGCTGATTCTCGGCGTCAAACTGGCTGCGCAGCCCCGCCAGGAGAGTTGCTATGTCCGTTTCAGCGGCCGCGGCGCCATCGACTTTCCCCTTGTAGGCGTGGCGCTCGCGGTGGAAAAAGACGGCAGCGGCGTGGTTTGCCGTGGCCGCCTGGCTGCGACGGGCGTTCAGTCCCGGCCTGTGCTATTGCCAAAGTTCGAGGAATTGCTGACCGGCTTGAAACATCCCCGGGAATTGGCACAGCAAAAGATTGTCGACGCACTCAAAGATATCAAGCCTGTACGTCATCACGGCCTGAGCCCCGCCTACCGGCGGCACCTTCTTGCCGTCATGGCGGAACGGGCGCTCGGAATGGGAGAAGGAAGATGAAACAACCCGTTAAGCTGAAAATCAATGGTCATGACTATGACCTGGAACTGGCTCCCCAGACGACCCTCCTGGAAGTGTTACGGGATCATCTCGGTCTGACGGGCACCAAAGAGGCCTGTGACGGTGGAGAATGCGGCGCTTGCACCGTGCTTTGCGACGGGGGGCCGATACTGTCCTGTCTCACACTTGCCCGGGAGGCGGAGGGTAAAGCAATTACCACGATCGAGGGACTGGCCCAGGGCGGCAAACTTTCGCCTCTGCAGGAGGCCTTCGTCACGGAGGGCGCGATTCAATGCGGCTTTTGCACACCCGGGATGGTTCTTTCTGCCCAGGCGCTCCTTTCACGCAATCCCCACCCCTCCAAAGAAGAGGCGACGAGAGCTCTTTCCGGGAATCTCTGCCGTTGCACTGGTTACGCCAAAGCCATCGCCGCGGTGCTGAAAGTAGCGAAAAATGTCGCCGGCCATGAATAGCGGATGTGTTCCCGCATGAAAAATAACTACTGAGGAGATGGAGGCAAATGCAACAATATAAATGCATCAGAATTAATCTATCCACCCGTGAGATTAATACCGAAACTATCCCGGAACAAGTAGTAACGGATTTTATCGGCGGACGGGGTTTTGGCGCCTATTATCTCTATCGAGACTTGGCTCCGGGTGTTGACCCTCTGGGCCCCGATAATAGATTATTGCTTCTGGCCGGCCCCCTGGCCGGCACGGGATCGTTATCCACTTCCCGCTGGATGGCAATTACGAAAAGTCCGCTGACCGGGGGCTATGCGCGTTCCGTGGGAGGCGCTGATTTTGGCGCCTGGCTGAGCTGGACGGGCTATGCCTTCCTTGAGATTACGGGCCGGGCGAAGGAGCCGGTCTACATTCATTTCAATGGCGATACCCCCAGTATTCTGGATGCCGCAGGTTTATGGGGTAAAGAAGTCACCAGGACACAAGAACTGATACAACAGGAGCACGGAAAGGATACCCGGGCGGTCTGCATCGGTCCGGCCGGGGAAAAGCTCGTAAGATATGCCTCGATTTTTTCCGATAAAAGGAGCGCCAGCCGTTGTGGCGTGGGTACGGTAATGGGCTCGAAAAACTTAAAGGCCGTTGCCATTACCGCCAAGCGTCATGTGCAGCTTGATGACATGGAAACTTTCCGGCAATTAATTAAAGAACAGGCGGCTATCTATCAAAGTAGTCCCATGTTCAAGAATCACCAGGAATGGGGCACCACAGATACGCTAACCACGACTAATATCTTGGGAATATTCCCGGTAAACAACTTTCGGGAAGGCCGGATAAAGGAATACGAAAAATTGGCGGGTAAAGAGTACCGGAAATTAAGGTCGGGCGAGTTTTCTTGTTATAGCTGCCCGGCCCGCTGCGGGAAGGCCCACACCGTCAACTCCGGGACTTTTGCCGGCATCGTCAGTGATGGGCCGGAATACGAGTCCATCTGGGCCTTCACCGGGCCCATAAACTGCCTTAATATGGAAGCTTCCATTGCGGCCGACAGTTTATGCGATGAACTGGGCTTTGATACCATCAGCGCGGGGAATTGCATCGGCTTTGCCTACGAGCTTTATGAGAAAGGCATGATCACTAAATCCGATACGGATGGACTGGAACTCAAATATGGCGATCATACCGCCATGATGACCCTGCTTAAAAAGATCGGTAATCGTGAAGGATTCGGTAATATCCTGGCCGACGGTGTTAAACGGGCGGCGGAGATAATAGGTAAAGGCTCCGAAAAGTTTGCCATCCATTGCAAGGGCCTGGAGCCGCCGGCCTACGAACCGCGGGGCGCTAAGAATATGGGTTTTAATTATGCTACTTCCAATATCGGGGCCAGCCATAGTTATGGATACAGTTCACAGGAGGTCTTCGATGTTCCGTTTCCCAGGAAAGTAAATCGTTTCGAAGAAGGGAATGCCGATGTTGTTATATATAATCAGGACCGCATGGCGATGAATGAGATAGGAATCGTCTGTTCTTTTGCCGCTAATTGGGGTTGGGCGCCGGTGATCTATGGCAAAATGTTAGCGGCCGCTACCGGTGTTAAGCAAAGTGCGGACCCCGCTTATTTGATGAAAGTAGGTCAAAGAACTATGAATATCGAGCGGGCCTTCAACAACCGTGAGGGTTTCAGCCGCAAAGACGATACCTTGCCCGAGAGAATGTTGAAGGAAAATCTGATCGTAGACGGTGAGCCCATAGAGGCGGCCCGGGTTAAAGACTTGCCGGGATTCCTCGATCGCTATTATGAGCTTCGCGGCTGGACGGCTGATGGTGCGCCCTCTGCCGCGAAGGTAAAAGAATTGGGAATTGAATACGTCTTCGAAAAATAGTGGGCCGGCTATGCCATTTCAGGAAGTGAAATTACCAAATAAATACAAATGAGTGTAAAGGTCATCATATCAGAATCATTCCAGATTGCCTCCGGAGGCGTTGCGGAAGTGGAGACCAGCGGCAAGACCGTAGGCGAGTGTTTCAAGGAGGCCGCCAGGGTATCTCCCCTACTGGAAAAACTTTGGTTTATGCCCGATGGAAGCTTATCTCAATATGTCCTTCTTTGCCTTAACGGCGAAAGCGTAGCAGGAAATAACCTTAATCTGGCGGTTCAGGATGGGGATGAAATTTTCCCGGTGCTCATGATCGGGGGGGGATAACAACATATTTTAACACCGATACGTGAAAGAAGGATCGGCACATTTTAAGGGGAGGTATGACATGCTGGAAAGAGAGTCAATGTCCACCGGCGTTCTGGTAATCGGCTCCGGGATAGCCGGGATGCTCGCTGCCATCGAGGCCAGGAAAGGAGGCGCGGAGGTAATCCTGGTGACTAAAGGGAGTCTGTGTCGGGAATCGTCCACCGCGTTTGCCCGCAGCTTTACAGCCAAACGCGGGGAGAGGGAAGAGGGCGAGAAGATCCCCGGCTATGACCTTAAGCTGGGTAAATACATCGAGGACTGGCCCCTGGTGCAAACTGTCATGGAGGAGGTGCCGAAGCAGATCGAAAACCTCATCCAAATGGGCGTGCCGATGGTGAGGATGTCCTTTAATTCGAAATACAAGACGCCTGATTGGATGCCCAAGGGGAGCGAGAGTAATCACGGTGGCGCCATTGTACTGGACATCCTGGCGACTGTGGCAAAAAACATGGGTGTTAGAACCGTGGAGGGTTGCCAGATCATCAGTTTGTTGAAGGATGATGGCAGGATAGTCGGTGCCTCTGGTTTGCTTCCCGACGGGAGGTGGCTTTCCATCAATGCCGCCGCGGTGATCCTGGCGACCGGTGGCGCGGCAGGCATGTCCGACTCGACAATAGCTCCCCGAGAGGTCACAGGCAATGGCTACTCTATGGCTTTGAAGGCGGGGCTGTCTCTCAAAAACCTTGAGTTCAACCGGTTCTACCCCGTGGGGCTGCCCACTCCTGCCGGACAGTATGTCCATTGCGCACCGATGACCTTGATGATGGAGAAGGCATGCCTGAGAAATGATAAAGGGGAGGACATCATCGGCAAGCATTTCGGCATTTCTCTGCAAGTAGGGATCGCCATTAACGGCATAAAGTCTGAATGGATTCCCTGGGCGGTGGCTCTGGAGATGGAGGAGGGAAAGGTATGGCTCGACCTGACCCAAGTGTCGCAAGAGGAGTGGGATAGATTGCCGGAACGGAATTGGAAGCAGATAAGGAAGACGCAGGTGGACATGAAGAACACCCCCTTGCCCATCAAGGCGATGAGCATGCTCTCCACAGGTGGTCTTCTAATAGACACCCGGATGCGGACGCCTCGAGAAGGTCTCTATGGGGCTGGAGAAGTCACGGGAGGCTGGTTGGACCGGTTGCGGGGGATAAGTCCCTTGAGCAGTTGCATGGCCATGGGAGCCATTGCCGGCCGCAATGCCGCAGCTGATATAGGGGGTAAGAAGGTTCCCGCTTCGGCAAGGGCGGTGGACGAAGGGTTGGAGGAGGCCCGGCTGCTGGCTGTGCAGACGGGAGAGGCCAGTCCCGGGGATGTGGACAAGGAGATTCGGCGCGTGGTGTTTCGCTATGCAGGACCGGTCAAGAGTAAGGACTTCCTGGTGCAAGGCCTGAAGGAACTGGAATCTTTGGAAGCCAGGGTAGCCCAACTCCATTGCCCCGCGGTAAAGGATTTGCAGGCCGCCCTTGAGGTAAAGGCAATGCTCCTCGCCGGTAAAGCGATAATGAAAGCGGCTCTCTTAAGAACGGAAAGCCGGGCCAGCTTTTACAGGCGTGATTTTCCCCTTCGGGATGATGAGCACTGGTTGCGTCCCGTCATCGTTTCCTACGATTGCGGCACAGGCGAGGTGCGCGCGGAGCCTGGCGAGAGGCTTGTGGTCTAAATAAAGAAGGTTTTGGGATAAGACTTAAGAAAAACTGGGTAAAAATGAAAAGATAGAAAGCTACGCCTTATTAATCAATATTAAGCAAGGGGGGATAAGAACATGAAGCAAAGATTCTATGCATTGGTGACAATCGTTATGATGGTTGCGGTGCTGGTTGCGGCCGGCTATGCGCCGGCGGCCGCCGCAGATGACTGGGAGAAGGTCCTGGCTGCGGCCAAGAAAGAAGGCACCGTTGCGGTGGTCGGTCCTGCGGGCAACGACCGGCACGATTTGCTGACTCTGGCCTTTGAGAAAAAATATGGCATCAAGGTGGAGTATTTGAGCAGTCGCAGCTCCACCACCGGCCCAAAGATATCGGCAGAACGGAAAGCCGGCAAGTTTCTCTGGGACGTTTTTGTCGGCGGCACCACGACCGCGCTCGGTGTGCTGATGCCGGAAGGGATGCTCGATCCGCTGGAGCCGATGCTCATCCTTCCCGAGGTAAAAGATCCCAAACAGTGGCGCGGCGGCGGGATCGAGTATTTAGACCCGGGCAAACGCGTCCTGGTCATGATGTTGTCGCAGCGCGCAACTCTCTTTGTCAATCCCAAGATAGTGAAGCCGGAGTCGATAACCTCCTACAAGGATTTATTGAATCCGAAGTTCAAGCGCAAGATCGTCATAGACGATCCCACGATGGCGGGGCCGGGTCAGGCGACCTTTACGTTCTTTTACCTGCATCCCGCGCTGGGTCCGAATTTCATCCGGGAGCTTGCCAAACAGGAACCCACGCTTTTGCGGGATTGGAATCAAGAGTTTGAGGTCCTGGCGAGAGAAAAGTTCCTGGTTTTGGTCGGAGATACGGATGTCATTGCGGAGGAACGCATTAAGGCCGGCGTGCCCATCGCGATTATCGAGCCGCGGAAGCTAAAGGAAGGTTCCGATACCGGATCAATCTCCGGCGCCCTGGCCATGTTTAACCGCGCGCCGCACCCGAATGCGACCAAGGTGTATATAAACTGGCTGCTCTCGAAGGAATGCCAGGCGGACTATGCCAGGTTGACGGGCAATATCAGCGCCCGTCTGGATGTGCCGACGGATCATTCGCCCTGGCGCGTGCCCATACCCAAATCGGTCAAAACATATAACCAAGCGGCGATGGATGTTAAAGACGAGCTCATGGTCGTATTAAAAGAAGCCTTCGCTAAATGAGGCAAAAATCGGAGGGTATTATGTTTCTCTTGGCAAAGAATTTGCTCTTTTCGATGATACTCGGTTTGCTCGCGTCATCGGCAGCGCTGGCCGAATCTTCGCAGTCCTGGGAACAGACTTTAGCCGCAGCCAAGAAGGAAGGCGCGGTCTCGGTCATCGGAGCGCAGGGAAGCGAAATGCGTGATGCGCTGACTCTGGCCTTTCAAAAAAAATATCCTGACATAAAGATTGAGTTTCAGGGCATGACCGGAAGCCAACTTGCCCCCAGGCTGATTGCTGAGCTTTCCGCAGGCCGCAACACTACGGACGTGCTGATTGTCGGTACGACCACGGTGCTGGAAGCACTCCTCCCGGCGAAAGCGCTGGTTCCTATCAAACCCTGTCTGTCCGGTCCGAACATCCAGGATCCGAGCAAATGGCGCGGTGGGAAACTGACGTTTGCCGATGAAGCGCAAATTTACAGTTTGGTTTTCAGCCAGTACGTCAAGGCGCCGTTCATTTATAACACGCAACTGGTTTCGGAAGCTGATTTTAAATCCTGGAAAGACCTTCTCGACCCTAAATGGCAGGGGAAGATCGCGCTCAGAGATCCGACCATCTCCGGGGGAAGCGTGGGAACTGTGACAATGTGGTACATACATGCAGATCTCGGTAAAGATTTCCTACGCAAAATTTTCGCCCTAAAGGATTTGGTGTTGCCGCGGGACGACCGGCAAATGCTGGATTTCGCCGCTCGCGGCAAATATCCCATTGTGATCGGGCCAGCCGACGTACTCACCAGCGAGTATATCGCCCGGGGCCTGCCACTCAAGCTTCTCAGGCCCGAAACCCTCAAAGAGGGCTCTTATGTTACCACGGGCAATGGCGGCATGGCGATTCCCCGCAACGCACCACATCCGAATGCTTTGCGTGTCTATGTGGATTTTCTCTTGTCCCCGGAAGGTCAACTCGCCTGGAGCAAGGCCTCCGGCTTCGCCAGCCTGCGCCGGGACGTACCCAAAGGCCATGTTCTGGATGTTCTTGTGCCCAAGGAGGGCACGCCGTACGTAGATCTCTCTTCCGAGAAGTATATCAGTACGCGAGGAGAAGTCACGCGATTTGTGAAAACAATCATGCCGCGCTAGCAACAAGAAAGGGAGCAACTTTATACGCCATATCAGAATCAAGGAGCTGGCAGGATGAAGGCCTGGCGCTTGGTCAGACGTGCCTTCGGCCAAGGATATCGGTTAACCCCAGTGCATCTATCCTCTTGTGGATAACGGCCGGATCGGTGTCATCAAGCCCCAGTTCTTTCATCCTTGCGAAGTAAACGCCGTGAGCCATCGATAGCGGGACGCGCAGATCGTCAGATGCGGCCATCTGCTCACCTCTATAGGCAATCATGTCCCCAATGGCGGTGCTTCGAGGTAATTCAATGGGTTCTCTACCGAAAGCGACGCGTGCTGCATTACTCCCTGCCAACACCCCGCAGACTGTCGCTTCGACTATGCCCGGCAGACCTGTTTTTTCCCCGGCGATAAACAGGTTGGCGATACCTCGGGCACGGAGTGAGTCTTCTCGGGGAGTAAAGGACATGTAGGAAACCTGATGGTACCCGCCGCCGCCCATAGGATATTCGATTTGCGCATTTTCAAATCCCGGGATCTTGCGCAAGCTATCCAAACGGAAGTTGCCTATACCCACGCACTTGGCTACCAAGCCGATATCCACAAGATTAACATGAGTCGCTTCGCGGGCGCCACGCGCGGCTTGTATTTGCTTAAAACGGCTATGATCAATAAGCGCCTCGGGAATGGGCAGGCTGAAAGCTCCTTCCTTCTTCAGTCTTGAACGTAATTCCGCAGAAAGGCTTTCCTTGAAAACCGCGATGGCCGCGCCTGATGAGCCCGGCGTCCCATCAGGTTTTGTCCAATGCAGTTCACCTGACCCCGCCTGGGTGGCGATGCTGACGCGATCGCCGAAGTAAAGGCAGCGGTGGAAACACATAACGCAGCCGCGCCCATATTTTATGCAATTGGACAGGCCGCCAAAGGTGCCCGAGGCGTCGACAAAGGCATCGCCGGGGAACCTTTTCCCGCTGTGGGTGGTAACGGCTTTCAGCACGCCATCTTCTTTCTCCACCTTCACGGCCCGGGACTCCAGATGTAACTCGACCCCTGCTGCTTCCACCGCCTTCCGCATGGTCGTGTCAACAAGGACCGTGTTATAAATGAAAGCAGCTTCCTCGTCGATGATGTTGCCCCGGTGCAGCAGAATGGATTCCAGCGCCTCGAATACCTCGCCCCCGCCGAGGGCCTTGGCTTCTTCAGCGCCCACGATCTTCAGATTGTGGTACAGACGTGCCGCTCTCAACCCTGAGCCGCTCAGCATGTCCGTTCGCTCCAAAAGCATTGCTTGAGCGCCGGCCTTACTTGCCGTTATCGCTGCCGCGATACCGGAAAAGCCCCCTCCTACCACGATCACTCTCGCCTTTTCCATTCCTCCCCTCCTTGCACTCGCTGCTCAGAAATCTAGCACAATTTTTTTGCAAAGACGCCGAGCATGCCTGCTTCTGTGACGCGGCGCTTAATCTTCTTCACATCGTCGGTATATAGTCCCGTCCGTTGCATCCTTTCCCAGTACTTGCCAAAAGCCATGCGATATCCGCTATTTCTTCCTGCCGCGGTTTTGAACCCTTCGGTAGCATAAGCAAAGAAGTCGCCCAGGGCGATGCTCTCGGGCAACACCAGCGGAGCCAGCCGGCAAGCGTTTCTGGCCGCGTTGTGCCCCGCCAGAATTCCGCTTGCCGTTGCCGCCTCGACGCCGCCGTGGCCGGCTTTCTCGCCGCCGCAGAAGAGGTTCTCAAAACCCTTTGCCCTCATCGCGCTGTCCCGGATGGCGATGGCCATGTGTGATATCGCATTATACCTGCTGGCCCGCGGACTCTCCACCTCAACATTCTCGAAGTCCGGCACCCGCCTCAACTCCTCCTGCGTCATGTATCCCAAGCCGGACAGTTTGGCGACGGGACCAATATCGGTCAAAATCAGGTTTGCGAGGAAGTCCTTGGTGCGGAGGCCGCCCATTAAGGCATGTTTCGAATAGTCAACCATCTCACTGGGAAGGGGAATCCGGAGCAGCCCTTTCTTTTCCAGCCGTGCCTTGAGTTTTGGAGCAAGGGTGTCTTTGAATAACGTGATGGCTTTACCAACCTGTCCATGCTTCCCATCCGCTCTGCGCATGTCATAGACCTTGCCGCCCGCTTTCTCCACCATGCCGATCCTGTCCCCAAAGGCAGGGCATTTGACATGACACATCACACATCCCATGCCATATTTTCTACAAACACTAATGCCCCCGCGCCCCCCGGTGCAGTCCACAAAGGCATCGCCTTCCACCATCCGGCCATCGGCCAGCTTCACCGCCAGAATCCGCCCATCTTCCTTTTTCACATCCGTGGCACGGGTCTCGAGCAACACCTCTACGCCGGCTTTCTTGACGATCTTTTTTATCAGGGGCTCCAGCAGCCCGGCATTGAAGATGAAGACATGCCGGCTGGAATCCGGAAATTGGACGCCGTCGTGCAGCTTTATGGACTGAATAGCGTCAGGAAATTCCCCCGCCCCCAGGAACCTTAGCTCATGGTTGGCGACAAACTGCCCATTGCCGTTGGTTTCGCCAGCACTTACGGCTACCCCGCTAAGCATATCCGTCCTCTCCAGGAGAGTGACCTGAGCACCGGCCTTTGCCGCTGCCAAGGCGGCCCCGCAGCCCGCCAGGCCTCCACCAACTACGACTATTCTTGACATGATAACCTCCCCTTGGTTGGATGCTTTATACCAGGCAATACTTACCCCTAAACAGCGTTCGAGGAAGGAATGAGCGGGCTGTAGATGCCGCCTTTTAATATCAGAAAACGCGTGGCAAGGTCACCGATCAATCCGGATATGATGGCAACATAAATGAAAGCCGCGGTCCCTTTCTCCAAACCGGACAGATAGCTGTTTATTACCACCGCCGACGGCAGGACCATCCCCATTATGACCACGGCAATCCAGAAAAGGGGCGCCCATTTGCCCAGGGCCATATACTTTACGGAGGCCTTTCCCGTTGATGACGTATATCTTACACTCATTAAATATACAGGTATGAGCAGGATGAAACATATCAGCAAGGGGCGAATCCATTCCTCCATGGCCATGCCCACCCCCAGCTCGCCGCTGCCCAAGGCGATACCCAAGGTCACCTCCGCGCCGCCCAAAAGCCCGCTGATTACATACAGGATCGGCAGCAACGCCGTGTTCCACAGAGGAATGCCGTTGGCAAAGTTCATGGCAAATCCACCGTAAATAATCGTCAGAAAGGCAAATATATCTGCTACGAACACCAAAAAGGTAAAGCGAATTGCCAGTTGGGTTAAAACTATGTTTGCCAGACCGAGGACCAGGAAGAAAATGACAAAAATTAAGCCTCGTGAAATCCAGGAGGTCTTCCAGCCTGAGGAAAGAAGCATACGCCAGAATCGTAGTGGTTTGCCCAGGAAGAGAAGATGAAAGCCGCCCCCCAATACCGCACAGAGGAACCAACCAATCGCCATCGCCGTAAGATTATTAAATAAAGAAGCGACCAGGAACATCCCCGCCCCCAACTCAATAAAGAAGAAAGCAAGCAATAGCTTTATTCCCCCTTTTTCTATCCACTGAACTTGGGGGGTATAGGAAACCATGAACTCATAGGGTCTAGTTTGGATCATTCCTTCCTCCTCAGCTTATAACATAGCAAACAGACGGGTCACTGCCAAATTCCGGATGCAGCTGAACAGGACGCCATTTCCTGATTAATACCGAAACCTCGCTGTCCGGGTCTTCCAGATCACCAAAGTACCTTGCCTTGGACGGGCAGGTGATGACACAAGCCGGCGTTGCTTCGCGGTCAACGCCCGGCTTCAATCCCTGCTTGATGCCCTTATCAATCCGCTCCATACAGAAATTACATTTTATAACCGTGCCGATTTGAAATGGAGATAGCTCTTTCCCCTGTTTCTCAAACTCCGTCAGGCCCTGGCCCGGGTAATATTCCTTTTCTTCCGAATAGTAGGTACGAACCTGATAGGGGCAAGCCATTAAACAATACCGGCAACCCGTGCACTTATCCTGATCAACCCAGACGATACCATCCTCACGCCTTTGCGTGGCCCTGGTAGGGCAGGCGTCTACGCACCTGGCCTCTTTGCAGTGGTTGCACAACACAGGATATACGTGTTTTATGGCCCTTGGATATACACCCGTTTCCGCAATTAAAAGCCTTCCCCCGAAAACATCGGGAGGGAAAAAATGCTCTTGCTTGCACTTGACTACACAACTGTAACAGCCAACACACTTATCCAGATTTATCAGCATGCCCCATCTCATACAGTGGCAACCTCCCTTTTTATCTTATATATCTTGACCCTTGCTGTCGGTTCGGATGCGCCCGATACGGGACAGAAATGATGCTGATCATGTCTGAGCAAGGCATTGGGGTTTATGCCCTTCCCCCTGGAGATCGCCATTTGCCTGCCCCAGCTTCCCAAACCGACCGCGGCCAGGACTCCGGGATGGATCAACTGGCTCAGTTTCACATTTCCGGTTACCTTGTCCCCCCAGCGATTTTCAAGACAGATGGTATCCCCCTCTTTTATCCCTTTCCCGCTCGCCGTTTCTGCGTTTATGGTTATGTTGAGCGTATAGGGATTGAGCGCAGCCGCTTCATTGATATAGGGGTTACCCGCTGAGAATCTTTGCGTCATGAGCGGATCACGCTGGGAGACCACAAGAAGGTCGTACTCGGAATCAGGGGGCAGCTCTGTGTATATAATGGAGGGGAAATAACTTGTCAGTCCCGTGTATTGCTCCCATTCCAAATGAAAACCTATTTTTTCCGCCCTTTCCCTTATCTCGTCCTTATCCGCCTCAATCTCCTCAAAATACATCGGTACGCGGGCATCCACAAACCAGCGCCAATAGCATTCTTCGGGCCGCTTGTCCCAGGTTATAAAACCGTTATCCCGGAACCACTCCAAGCCCCGCTCCTTACCAAAGTGGTACTTCAGTGTTCTATCGACGAGCTCTGCGTTCGAGATCCTTTCCTCCGGTTCTAAAATATGAGGGATTTCTATGTCTTTCCCCGCCCGCCGTGCCCTTTGGAATGTATAAAAAGCGTCCGTCATCGCATTATGCCTGTCCCGTACCCCCAGCCGGTCGGCCAGATCATCCATCACGTCCTGAAGATCTCGCGCCTCGCCCCGGGGCTCGGTAACGGGCACGCGCAGGTGAATGCTCCACTTATCCAGCCCAATGGGGAAATTAAAGACGACACCGAAGGCACTGCTGATGTCCAACGTTTCCAGGGCATGTGACTCGGGCAAGACGATATCGCAAAAGCCCTCGGTGGTTTCGTTGTGGAAGGGCTGGAAAGCTACGGCAAAAGGGACTTTCTTAAGAAATTTTTCCACGGCCCCCGGCCGGGTAATATTCATGACCACATTGGTCCCATAGGCAAAATAAACTTCCGGTTCAAAAGTTTGACCGGCATTACGCCATAATTCTTCCCAATCCTCCGCATAAGGATAGATATTCCCGCAGCTCATGTGGGTAAAAATATCTTTAAAGTCCATGACGGTGCCTGGTCCCGCAATCTTACGCGGCGGCCAGGCCGGCTCGCCGGACGGCCAGGCGCCGCAGGTCAGCATCCCATCAAGCCCCCCATAAGGTGCGAACGTAAACCCGCCCGTTTCCGGATAACCAAAACTCTTCGCCGTCCCGGAACCCAAAAGACCGCCGCAAACATCCTGATTGCCGAGCAGGATGTTTAGCAGGTGCATGGCGCTGTATTGGTGAAATGAGTTAGTGTGGGTCTGCACCCCCTTATAACCAACGACACAGGCCGGCCTGTAGGGAACCTTCACCCCATCAATCTCGATAAAACTTCCTATTTTCGCCTCCTCAACAAGCTCCTTCGCGAGCCGTTTTATGGTCTCGGCGGGAACCGTGCTTATCCCGGAGGCCCATTCCGGATTGTATTGTTTAAGATGTTCTTTCATAAGTGCGAAAGCCGGCTGATATTCCACGCCTGAGACTGCATGCTTCCCCGCCAGCGCGGGATTAGTCAGCATCGCGTCATCATAGGTCTTAACCCTGCCGTCCGCTTCATCGATGAGGAGAGGTTTTTTGGTCTCCTCATCCCGCAAGTAAAGCCCGTCGGGGCCAACCAGGTAGGAACCGTTAGTCTTATGCTTGATATATTCTTTATCGTAAACGCCAATTTCATTGACCATGAGATTGGCTATCGCCAAAAACACGGCTATATCCGTCGCCGGCAAAATCGGTATCCATTCTTCCCCCTTGGAAGCGACCGTGAAACCCTGAGGGTCCATAACCTTCATTCTCATGCCCCTCTCCCGGGCCGCTGCCGCCAGTTGGATGCTGGCACTGGAATTACGACCGCCACCCCATCCTTCATTCCCGCCGCAGCGCAACATATAGTTACAGTAACGATAATCGGGGATTATATCCCATGCGGCATAATGTAGAGCCCCAATGTGATGGGCGCTGGCGCCGCACATCGTGCCGGGGCCGCCGACGGCGGAACTCCCGCCCAAAAGGGCAAATATACGGGCAAACACTCCGGCTTTGCCGCCGCCATTCGGTGAAGGAGCCAGCCCGAAGAAGACGGACCGGGGATGCTTGTTCCTTGCCGCGATAAGCTTCTCGGTGACGATATCCAGGGCTTCTTCCCAAGAGATGCGCTCCCACTTCGGGTCTTCATGGAGCCCTTTTCGCGGATTGGTCCTTTTTACCGGGTAGAGGATCCGGCTCGGATTATTCCAGTCCATGATAGCGGCAACACCCTTGGCGCAGACACCACCCTTAGCCCCGCGGCCGCTCTCCGGAACACCCTCAACGGCAATCGGTTTCCCATCGAGCACCCTGACCCGGATGGCACACTCAGCGTAACAACTGGAACAAACGCTATAAACCCAGTGGTCTTTTTGCTTGTCTCTTTCACCAAAGATTTTTCTGTACCGCTCTCTGTCTTGCTCGACAATGCTCACCACCTTACCTCCTCCTAAATAAATCCTTTTCTGAAAAACTCTTTGCTACCGCGACAGGGCGCGCTCCTCCATCAGGGTGGGGATATCGACAGCGACTAAGGCCGGTGTCCCCTGGCGCGTGTAGTCCAGTGCCCGCCGCAGCGCCGGGCCGACCTGTTCGGGGTCGCTCACAACCTCTCCATAGCCGTTGGCCGCTTCCGCCAATTTGGCAAAATTCGGCGGCGGATCGAACACGCCGCCATTATAGTTGCCGCTGGATACCGCCACCCCCTCGGGATACATCTTCTGCAAACCGTAGGTACCCGTGGAATAAGACTTATTGACGAAAATGACGCTCAGGAAGGCCGCCTTATGATGCCCTCCGCACCACAAGGCCGGCAGGGGCGTGCCGAACATGAAGAAGCCGTCCCCGCTGGTCATGATGACATCACGATCCGGCTTTGCCAATTTGGCGCCGAACGCCGCGCCTGCGCCCCAGCCGCCGGACGAGCTGCCGCTCTTGAAGAAGGTGCCGGGTTGCATACGGCGATGGTAGGCCGGCGGTATGCCTCCGAGCGTATCGTCCACCAGGATGGCATCTTGCTCCAGGATCTTGCCCACCTGGTATTTAACCCAGAGGGGATGAAGCGGCCGGCGCTGACCCGCCTTCTGCGCAGCCTCCTCCGCTGCCGCTGTTTGGGTTTGCTTACGCTTGACAAGCCGGTCGCGCCGGTCTTCGATGCGAGTACGGTCAGACTTTGTAAGCAGCGCGGTTGCCGCCTCGTAAATGGCACTTGCCGCAGCTGCAGTGCCCACCGGCAGCCACAGATCGGCGCAGAACTCCACGGTCTTGTAGCGGCTTTGTACCGGATCGGGATCGACCCAGGCGATTTTTGCATCCGCCCGCGGCGATTCGCTACCGGGAAGCCAAGGTGAGTCCAGCTCCAGCACCAGCAGCGCGTCCGCATCCTTGGGAGCAGGACCGGTACCGCAAAGATCGTGGGTTACCGGAAAATTCATCCGGGGGCTGCCCAGAGTCATAACAGGGATGGCCAGCAACTCAGCCAACCGGACGAGAGCCTCGACGGACTCCGGGTTGCGTCCCGATCGTCCTGCATAGATGCACGGATTTTCAGCCTTGATCAGCCACTGCGCTACCCGGCGCGCGTCGGCGGGATCGGGCCATGCTTCCCGAGCAAGGCCCAGCTGGTCGCGCGTGGGGAAATGACTCGTACCCGGCAACGCCAACATCGCCGTCTCGCGCGGAACCGCCAGGTAAACCGGTCCCTTGGGTTCACTCATGGCCACCTGCAGCAAGCGGCTGACGATCATGCCCGGATTGTCCTGGTGTTCCATCCGGTGATCCAATTTAGTGTACTGACGTACAATTTCTCCCTGGTCGCGCGGCTCTTGCGCCCACTGAACGAAATGGTCTCGGGCGCCCCGCATGGTACGGGGAAAAGCCCTGGGAGCGGTGCCGGCCATGATCATGACCGGATAATTGCAACGCCAGGCCGTATGGATTGCGGTCCCATAGTTAAGCGTACCGACATCAACATGCACGGCAGTGGCGGCCGGTTGGCCGGTGACCATGCTTACGCCGAGTGCCGCATTCAGAGCTACCCCTTCGTGGGTTACTGTGATAAGGCGGGGTGCCGGCCAGCCGCGGGCGTGCGCCTTGGCCACAGCCTCCTGAAAAAAGTTGATATCCGTACCGGAGACGAAAAAAAGGTGGTCCACCCCACCAAGTTTCAGCGCCGCAACCAATGCATCGGAATATTCATCGGCACCATATTCGCCCCATCGAACATCCCCAGAGTTTTCCATTATCGGCATAGCCATGTTGATTACAACCTCCTAAGAATATTTACTCTACCGTGCAAGGGGCGGCATTTTGCACTCCACGCCGTTCTTGATCGTTTCTTCTACAAAAAGTTTTCTCACCATTGGGTCTTCATCTTCCAATTCTATCTGGTTTCCCCCTTCCTTCAAACTCACGGCAACTACATCCTCCCTACCCGCTGATCTATTCCAGGGTAGCGGATACTTTCTGCTCCCCCAGCGGATGGCCAGGTAACGGGCCGGAGCGCCGCCGGTGTTGAAATGCTGATGGAAAACCATGTTGGGGGGAACAATGACGCTTCCGGGTGTCCAGTCCACTTTTTTCTTTTCTTCGCCTTCTTTCCAGAGCAACGAATAACCCTGGCCCCTGACAATTATGACATGCGCACCGGGACCATGCCGGTGGCCTTTCTTATATGTTCCTACCGGAAACTCGGAAATATGGGCCGCCATCGTTCCCTCGGCAAGCTCGAAACAGACGTTGCTGCTGCCCGAGCCGCGCTCGTTCCATATCTGCAGGGGGAAATCGCGGACATCGTCCACGAAGTTTGTTTCCCACGTCCGGACCTTTATCGACTTACCCTCCCGGCTGAAAAAATCTTCCTGCCCATTGAAACGGTCGGAAAAAACAAAGGGATTATTCAGAACAAAGTCCTCATTATGGAAAAAGTTTAATGCGAGAGGGGCGCAGGTAACTGCATAAAAACGGGCAGGTTCCCCACCCTGGCCATTGAAGAGCTGGTGCCAGGCGTTGAGGGGAATAGCAAACAAGCTGCCCTCGTGCCATTCAAATGTCCGTTTGTATTTCTCGTCGTTCCAGACCGTCGTGGCTCCCCGGCCACTCAATACATAGATAACCTCTTCATAAAGGTGCCGCTCGGGGTTAAGCGAGGCGCCGGGAGGGATCTCACATACATACGAATCATTGGTTCCTTCCATCCCCTCCAGCTCAATATACACTCCCTTTCCCCCGGTTCGTTCCCAGGGGAATACTTCCACCTCGTTAAGATTGGGAATGTTGGAAGACCCTTTCAGGATTGGTATGCGCTGGTGGTTTGCCAACCAGCGGGAGTATGTGCTTTCTTCCTCGCCGGCTTTGTTCGTGCTCGCTGCCATAATATCTCCTCTTATAATAATATCAGTAAATTCCTTGCTTGCAGCTAGCGCGGCATGATCGTTTTCATAAATTCCACGACTTCTACTCGTGAACTGATATACTTCTCGGCAGACAAATCTACGTACGGCGTGCCCTCCTTGGGCACAAGAACATCCAGGACATGATCTTTGGAAACGTCCCGGCGCAGACTGGCGAAGCCGGCGGCCTTGCTCCACGCGAGCTGCCCTTCCGGAGACAAGAGAAAATCCGCATACACGCGCAAGGCATTCGGATGGGGTGCGCTGCGCGGGATCGCCATACTGCCATTGCCCGTGGTAATATAAGAGCCTTCTTTGAGGGTTTCGGGCTTGAGATGCCTAAGCGGCAGACCGCGCTCGATGAACTGGTTGGTCAGCACATCGCTTGGTCCGATCGCGATAGTATACTTACCGCGCGCGCAGAAATCCAGGATTTGCCGGTCGTCTCGCGGTATCGCTAAATCCTTTAGGGCGAATAATTTTCGCATGAAATCTTTGCCTAGATCTGCATGGATGTACCACAGTGTCGCGGTTCCCATGCTGCCCCCGGCAATGGTTGGATCTCTGAGCGCGATCTTCCCCTGCCATTTAGGATCGAGAAGGTCTTTATATGATTTGAAATCAGCTGCCGAAACCAGCTGCGAGTTATAAATGAACGGCGCCTTGACGTACTGGCTGAAAACCAGATTATAACTTTGCGCTTCATCGGAAAACGTCAGCTTCCCGCCGCGCCACTTGCTCGGGTCCTGGGTGTTCGGGCCGGAGAGCCACGGTTTGACCGGAACCACCGCTTTCGCCGGGAGAAGTGCTTCTAGTACCGTGGTCGTGCCGAGAACCAGAACGTCAGTGCTGTTGCGGCCGGCGGCCAGCTCAGCGATCAGTCTGGGGCCGACCTGGCTGCCGGACATGCTCTGCAACTCAACTTTGATATCAGGATATTTTTTCTGAAAGGCCAAACTCAGCGCGTCTCGCGTCTCGGTTCCCTGCGGTCCGATGACCGAAACCTTGCCTTCCTTCCTGGCTGCGGCTAAAACCTGCTCCCAGGTTTGTGAAGATTCTGCGGCAAGCGCGGCAGATGATGCAAGCAAACCGAGCATGACTAAGACGAGAAAACTCTTTGCCACAAGAAACAGGGATGCCCTACGAATGGTTGTTATCAATGAATGGCAACAGGATAACCGACCAACTTGCCTTGGATTAGTGCCCTTTTGAAAACGTAATGGATCTAAGATAGCTCTTTTCATTCCCCCCCCCTTTTCCTTGATTCGATTATTACGTGGCAAAAACCGTGAGACATCAAAAACGGAATGTGCCGGTTGTCTGATGTGGCCATCCCATCCCTCTAGCGGCGATCATGTCCCCAACGGCAGCGCTTTGAGGTAATTCCTTGGGGTCCTTGCTGAGAATGCTACTGCGCGGCGTCATTCCTCGCCAAACACCCCCCCCCGCGAAGGCGCCTCACGTGGCCTGCCTGTCGACAGGCTTAAATATATCTCAGGCTTTCGCGATAAATAAGTGGGGTGAATACCGTGAAACGGTCTTCATTTCAAGTGTCTTTGGCCGCATTTTATAATCCTTCCCTTTAATATAATCAAGGAATTTAATATCTCTTGACAAGGAAAAACGGCACTCCTATACTTCTGCCCATCGTAAGCAATGGCTTGTCAAAAAAAAATGGGGGAGGGAAGGCAAAATATGAATGCAAAATTGATGGCTTATTTCAATAAAAGACCGAGGATAGCGGCATTTGGCACTACCGATCAAGAAGGCAAAGTTAATGTTGTAGTCTTAGGCTCTCCAGAAATGACCGATGAAAAAACGGTCGTGCTCTTATTACGGAATAGTAGAACCTTCGCGAACCTCAAGGGAAATCCCCATGCGGCGCTTACAATCATAGAGCCGGGAAAGACACTTCCGGAATGGAAAGGTGTCAGGGTATCACTAAAAATGATCGATTATCAAACAAGCGGGGAAAAGCTGGAAGCGAGGAGAGCAAAAGCAACAATGACTTTAGGTGAGGAGAGAGCAAAGCTGATACACGCTGTTGTAACTATGGAAATATCTGATGTAAGGCCACTTGACGACGTTGGGCAGGGATGGGAAGCATCGATATAAAGTAACAGCTGCCCTTCCCCCTGTTTACAGGTGGTTGCAATTGGTTGTTACTCCGGTCATGACGCTGATCTCAGCGCCACCATATCCATTAACACGTTGACGCCCTCGTTCACAAAGGGAGCATACTGGTCATGGGCTTTCTTCTTAAGCTCCGCAGACGTCTCCTTCTTCTTGCCGCCCTTTTCTTTCTCCATTTCCTTGCGTAAGTCTGCGATCCTGATGATGCCTTTCTTGCCGGCCGCCTCCTTGTTGTTCTTAATGATCTCCATGAACTTTTTATCCTTGGCAACCCGGACCTTGGACCTTGCTGCCAGCTTCGCGAGCATGGGTTGCGCCAGAGGTTTCCAGCGCGGGATGGCGTTTCCCGGCAGGCCGAGGAAAGGTGCAATCGCCTGGGCCGGAAGCGGATAATCCATGGCCGTTTCACCAATGTCTTCGAGAACTAACCACATGGGCAGCTGAACATCCGCGTCTACACCCATCTTCTGGGTAGACTTGCCGCCGGGCAAAAAATAGAGCCCCTTGGTGATTTTCATGCTGCCCAGATCACCGGGCAGATGCATCAGTTCCTGGACGGACCCCTTGCCGAAGGTATGGTCCGATCCGACGATCACAGCGCGACGGTAGTCTTTGAGAGCACCCGCCACAATCTCGCTGGCCGATGCGCTCAAGCGGCTGGTCAGCACTACGAGAGGGCCTGTGTAGAGTGCATGGGGATCTTCCTCGGGGAACGTGATCACGTTGCGTTTGCCGCTTTCCGTCCCCTGTGCAGCTGAACCATTGGCAAGAATTTTCACCTGCCCGCGGCTGTCTTTGGTCGCCACGATTCCGCCCTTGCCAATAAAAAGGCCGGCAAGGCGCACCGCCTCGTTGAGCAGGCCTCCCCCATTATGGGACAGGTCCAGCACGATTCCATCAACATGCCGCCGCATGGCCTTCGCGAGAAGCCTTTTCACGTCTTCATAGCAGGATTTATTTTCCTTCTCGTCGCCGTAAAAGGAAGGCAGATCGATTACGCCGAAATGGTACTGTTTGCCGCCCACTGTCCTAGTTTCGTAAGTGATCTTGGCCTCTTGCTCCTTGATGTCGATTTTATCGCGCGTAATAGCTGCATCGAAGCGGTCCGTGCGTCCCGCCTGCCGCAGAATTGTCAGGATGACCTGCGTACCTTTCTTGCCGCGGATCATCTTGATGATCTCTCGCAGATCCATATCGATGACGTTAACGGGCTTTTCCCCGGCCTGGGCCACGGCGATTATCTTGTCCTTCGGTTTCAACAGGCCCGAGCGCTCGGCGCCCCCCCCGGGGATCAATTCCTCAATAACGGTAAAACCGTTGTCGCTGCTGAGGATGGCCCCGATCCCTTCCAGGGAAAGCTGCATCTGAATCAAAAGATCCTCATAGTTTGCGGGGGATAAGTAGCTTGTATGCGGGTCCAGGGCCAGGGCGAAGGCCTCGGCAAGACTCGTGACGAGTTTTTCGGGATTGCGCTCGGCCACCCGCATCTTTTGCAGCTCATAGCGATGAATTTGCTGCTTTTTGGCCTCCGCCAAGTCAATACCGGCCAGCAGGGCGTTTTCGATCTGGAATTGCACGACCTTCCTCAAGAGTTCATGCTTCTCCTCAGTCGTCTTCACATAGGAGCGCTTCTCCACATTTGTGTTTAGCTCCACCGTCTCATCAAGTCGGTAGCCAGGCCCGAGAATCTTTTTCACGATGGCCTCATTCTCCCGTACCCGTGTGACGAGCACGTCGTAAACTTGCTGCAGCGCGGCACAGTCGCCTGATTGCATGCTTACAAACAGGCCTTGCAGAGCTGGCGTTAGCCTTTCCAGATCAGACTCGTAAAGCAGAGTTTTAGAGGGATCAAGACTTTTTATCATCTGGTTGATGGCGTGAGTTTTGATTTCCCCGCTCATATTCTTTATCGCGTAGTGGTTGGCGAGAAAACTTTTCATCAGAATGGGCAGGCGATTGCAAGTAAGGTTCTCCGCGATGGCCGAAAGGGGTAAAAGCAGGATAAACAGCAGAATCAGCAGCCTCGCGAAACAGAACCTGCCTTTGCTGCCTAATCTTGCTCTGTGGCTATTATGGTTACGCCAGGGCGTATTCCCGGAAATGTTTTCGGCTCTTCTATCCTTCATATACGTTCTCTGTTCCTTCCGTTTAAACGATATACCAGCCAGCTCACGGCTAGTTGTTGCATCCACGTACCAATGAGAGAAATGCTCTGCCCCCCAAAAAAAAGGCGATAATTTCGATTGCTCAAGGCGCGGAAGGTAGATCTCAAGCCTTTGCTAGCAGTAAAGCTAGTAGACGCCATATTATTTGGACCATTTCATAAAACGAATTTTAAAACGTGGCGTCTTGAATATAGGAAAGCCGTTATCGTGTCAAGGGACATGGCCTCCTGCGGATATCCCTTGACACGTAAAAAAGGCCCCCCTATACTTCGCACCATCGAAGGATGCTTTATCGAGCAATTTTGTATTGCAAGGCAAGTGCAAGGATGGAGCCTGTAAAATATCAGTTGACAAAGGAGAGCTTATTATGTCCAGAGTTGTCGTAGTTGGTGGGGGCCTGTCTGGCTGTGGGGCAGCCCTGGCAGCGGCAAAAGCCGGCTCTCAAGTTACCCTCCTGGAAAGGACGGATATGCTGATCGGGGTGGCGGTCAGGGCGGGAGAAACTAACGGCAATGGGTGGTTTGTGGGCAACCATGAACTAAGGTTCATGGGGGCGGGAGAATTCCCCGATGCTTTCCAGTCTATAAAGCTGCACGACGGCGTCAAATTTCCCGATGCAACCAGGCATGTCTTTATTTACAATACCGGCTTGGCTGAGCCCCTGATAAGAAAGATTGTCAAAGCTGCCGGCGTAGAGGTGTTGCTGGAGACCCGTGCTATAGATGTGCAAAAGGAAGACAGCCGGATTCTGGCGGTGCAGTTGGAAAATGGCAGGATCGTGGAAGGCGATGCCTTCGTGGACTGCACAGGGGGGCGGGGAGGCATCGGTGTTTGCCGGAGATATGGCAGAGGCTGCGTGATGTGCCTCGTCAAATGCCCAGCCTTTGGGGACCGGGTAGGCATGGTGGATAAAGCCGGCGGCAAGGTCTATGACAAACGCAGAGCTGATGGGACTCCTGGGCATGTATGTCCTGCTATCACCGTATTCAAAGACACCCTTTCCCCGGAACTCAAGGCACTGCTGGAAAAGAAAGGGGTGCTCAATATTCCCCTTCCCAGTGAGCTGGTTGATTATTCCAAACATGGCTTAATGGGCGGCCTCCGCACCAAGGAATTTCTTCAGAACCTGATTATGAGCGACATTGGTCCGGTCGCCAAGTTGTCCGGCTGCGTTTACATGCCGCTGGCGGAGTTGAGGCAGGTGCCGGGCTTTGAAAATGTTGAGATAGAGATGCCGCGAGCAGGTAAGTATAACCTTATAGCGCACGTTGCCATCGCCGTCAGGGACAGCGCCATGAGGGCAAAGGGCTTCGAAAACCTCTTCTGCGGCGGTGAAAAAGCCGGCTACAGCAGCGTCGAGGGGGCAATGACAAGCGGCATTCTGGCAGGTCACAATTCATCCAGAGCTGCTTTCGAACTGGAGCCGCTGGTACTTCCCTCGAGCCTAGCTCTGGGTGACTTTTTTGCTTATTCTACTGAAAAGTTCAAGACAGCGGCGGGAAGAAATTCCGGATACCGCATGGCTTTTGGGGCATACTGGGAAAGGATGCAGAAGCTTGGTTTATACACCGAAGATTTAAAAAAGATTAAGCGCCGCGTCGAAGCAGCGGGTATGCTGGGCATCTTTTCAAAAAAATTGTCATAGATCTATTTGCAAAAGGAGGAGGGAAATGAAGCAGTACAGACTAAGCGTTTTAACTATTATCTTGATCGTCACTCTATTCGGTTCATCCATTTGCGCCCTCGGCGCGCCGGCGCCGGCGAGCGACACCGATTGGAATAAAATCGTCGCTGCAGCCAAGAAGGAAGGCAAGGTGGTCATAATGGGTCCTGTCGGGCCCGACGTCAGGGATGCCTTCACGGTCGGGTTTCAAAAAAAATACCCCGAAATAGAGGTCGATTTCAGCGGCATGAGCGGGGCCACGCAAACGCCGAAACTTTTGGCCGAGCTGAAAGCGAACCAGTACTTGACCGACATCGTGATACAGGGCGCGACCAACATATTGCTGGATCTGGTGCCGGCCAACGCGGTGGTGCCGCTGCAACCTTACCTGGCGACGCCCGAAAACCGCGATACCTCTAAATGGAAGGACGGCAAGCTGCATTTCTCCGATTACGCCGGGAAATACAATCTGATTTTCGGGACGCGGGTGCAGGTCGCGTTTATCTACAACAACGAGCTCACGCCGCCGGCGGCCATGCAAGCAAAAATTAAAACCTGGAAGGACCTGCTCAATCCCGAATGGAAAGGCAAGATCGCCATGCTCGATCCGCGCCAGGCGGGTGCCGGCTTGGACCTTTCGACCTATTGGTACACCAACGAAAATCAGGGTCTGGGCAAAGACTTCATGCGCAAGTTCTTTACCACACAGGATGTGGTTATTTCGAAGAACGGGCAGCAGATCTTGGACTTCGTGTCGCGCGGTCGTTATCCGATCTCCCTCGGAGCCAACAGTACGCTCGCCTTTCAAATGATGTCCAAAGGATTGCCGCTCGGCCTGTTCGGCAGTGGGGCGCTGCAGGGCGGCGGCTTTGTCGTGGCCAGCGACGCCACCCTCGCGGTGGTGCGCAACGCGCCCCACCAGAACGCCATCAAGGTGTACCTCAACTATCTGCTTTCCCAGGAAGCGCAAACCGCCTGGAGCAAAGCCTCCGGGCTGGCAAGTCGCAGAACCGACGTTACCAAGGATCATATCCCGGAGGTTCTGGTTCCCAAAGAAGGCGTCAAGTATCAGGAGAACGGGACGGAGAAATATGTTACGATGAGAAAAGAAGTCGTCGACTTCCTCAACACCGTCATAGGGCGCTGATGACCGGCAACCCGCAGGCCGACGGTTCCTTAATACAACTGTCGGCCTGCTCGAACCTCCGTCATTATGTCCTTTTCTGAATGGATCAAGGAACTGCCATAGATTGTTATTAATGATCCGGCGTTACTATCGCTGCTCTTAATCACCGCCATGATCTTGTATTAATATCAGTTTACAAAAGGAGAGCTAATTATGTCTGGAGTTGTGGTAGTTGGTGGAGGCATGTCCGGCTGCGGGGCTGCCCTGGCGGCGGCAAAGGCCGGCGCTCAGGTTACTCTCTTGGAGAGGACGGATATGCTGATCGGGGCGGCAGTGAGATCTGGAGAAATTAATGGCAATGGGTGGTTTGTATCCAACCATGAACTCAGGTTTTTGGGGGCTGGGGAACTCCCCGACGCCCTCGCGTCCATAAAGCTGCACGATGGTATCAAGTTCCCGGATGCAACCCGGCATGTCTTTATTTTCAATACCGGTTTGGCTGAGCCTTTGATAAAAAAGATCGTCCAGAAAGCCGGTATAGAGGTGTTGTTTGAGAGCCGTGCCATAGATGTGAAAAAGGAAGAGGGCCGGATTATGGCGGTGAAGCTGGAAAATGGGAGGATCGTGGAAGGCGATGCCTTCGTGGACTGCACCGGGGGGCGAGGGAGCACCATTATTTGCAGGAAATATGGCAAGGGATGCCTGATGTGTACTCTCAGGTGCGCTGCCTTTGGGGACCGGATAGGCATAGTGGAGAAAGCTGGCGGCAAGGTCTATGACAAGCGCAGGCAAGATGGAAATCATGGGCTGGTAGGTGCCGCTATCACGGTATTCAAAGACACCCTTTCCCCGGAACTCAAGGCACAGCTGGAAAAGAAAGGGGTGCTCAAGCTTCCGCTTCCTCGTGAGCTGGTTGATTATTCAAAACATGGCTTAATGGCCGGTCACCGTACCAAGGACTTTCTTAAGAACCTGATTATAAGTGATATCGGACCCGTCGCCAAGTTGTCCGGCTGCGTTTACATGCCGCTGGAGGAGTTGAGGCAGGTGCCGGGCTTTGAGAATGTTGAGATGGAGAATCCAAGCGCAAGCAGGTATAACGCTGTAGGACACGCTGCCATAGCTTTCCGGGACAGCGCCATGAGGGTGAAGGGCTTTGAGAATCTGTACTGCGGCGGCGAGAAAGCCAGCCATAGTAGCGTCGATGGTGCAACAGCAAGTGGCACTCTGGCGGGGCACAACTCAGCCAGAAACGCTTTCAAGCTGGATCAGCTAGTGCTTCCCTCGAGCATGGCTCTGGGCGATTTTTTTGCTTATACTGCCGAAATGTCCAAGACTGTGGCGGGAAGGAATACCGGATATCGCATGTCTTCCGGGAAGTACTGGGAAAGGATGCAACAGATGGGTCTATACACCGGTGATGTAAAGAAAATTAAGCGCCGCGTAGAAGCAGCGGGCATGCTTGGCGTCTTTTCGAAAAGATTGACCTAGACCTACTTCTCCAAAAGGAGAAGCAGGTAAAAACGTATAAATTGAAATCCTCGTTTGCAGCAAGATTAGCCGTTGTTTATATATGTCTCATTGATGATAAGAGGTTCATATGAGCAATATAGATAAAAAGTTTTTAGAGGGTGATGAAGTAATAGAATTCTCCGAAAAACGAAGTCTTCGGGGAAGCTTATTGCCTATTATCTGGTTTTCATTAACTATTTTATCATCAGTGATTTTATTTGTCGCTTCCTATTTTTGGAAAAAACCTTTTTACAGTTTAGGCTTCATATACTTTTTACTAGCCTTACCCGCATTATTGATCATTTTGAACAACCTAATAACTGTTTACGCTGTTACGAACAAAAGGGTAATTCTCCAAAGGGGAATATTTAAATTCAAAATCCGTTCCGTTACTTATCACAACATTTCCTCTGTTCAAATTATTGATCCTTTTCTGGGGAAATACTTCGGATTCAGCACAGTAAGAATCATTATTGCTGGAATTAATAACGATCTGCTCTGGAAGCACTCTCTATCCGCTACCAGGGTAAAATCCTTATTAGAAAATCACATTGCCGACAGGGTGAACGGCATCATGCCTCCCCTTTAGTTACACGATTGTTGATTAACGTACCGGATCTAGAAATCCTTGAAGTCTTCGTCCCCCAGAGACATCACCTGGCCGGCACCGGCAATCTTCGCCGCCACTTTGCTGTGGTTCATCAATCGCCTGCCCGCGATTCCTGCCGCCTGGGACTTTGCCTTGCCCATGGCTTGCACCCGCGGTTCAGGCACAAAACCACCATATCCCTTAGAATCCCTTGCTAAACCCTCACCGACACCGGTATCCCCGCTGACCACCCGCAACAGATCCCTCACATACACCTTCATCTGCTCTGCCTGGGCGTTTAATTCTTCTGCCGCCGCCGCGGACTCCTCCGCATTGGCCGCTGCCACCTGCGTAACTTTGTCCATCTCGGCCACGGCGGTGTTTACCTGCATGATCCCCTGCGCTTGCTCTTCTGAGGCTGTGGCAATCTCGTCGACCAACTGCCCCACTTTTTGTGAAATTTCCGCATTTTCTTTGAATGCTTCCTGCGTGGCGTTGGTGAGTTCGTTGCCGTTTTTCACCGCCCTGATGGTATTTTCGATCAAGCTGCTCGTACTCTTCGCCGCTTCCGCCGCCCGCATGGCGAGATTTCTCACTTCATCGGCTACCACTGCGAACCCGGCCCCTGCTTCTCCGGCCCGTGCAGCCTCCACCGCGGCATTCAAGGCAAGCAGGTTCGTCTGAAAGGCGATCTCATCAATCGTTTTAATGATCTTCCCCGTTTCCTCGCTCGACTTGGTGATCTCATCCACCGCTCCTGCCATATCCGCCATATGCCGGTTTACTTTCTCCACAATCCGGCTGGCCTGCGACATCATGGCCTTGGCCTGGTTGGTGTGGTCGGCATTCTGTTTAGTCATGGAAGACATCTCTTCAAGGGAGGCGGAGCTCTCCTCCAGGGATGAGGCTTGTTCAACGGTCCCTTCAGCCAGTTGCTGGCTGGAAGAAGACACCTGGTTGGCCGCCGCTGAAACCTGCTGGACACCATCGATAAGCTCGGTGGCCCGTTTATTGATGACGCTGCTAATGGAACGTGCTGTGAACCAGGAGACTGCGACGCCTAAAATGAGAATGACAATGGTCAAAACGATACTCTTGGAGATAGTGGCGGTGAACTCCTTTTCCATATCCGTAAGATCATCCAGATATATGCCACTGCCCACAACCCACCCCCACACCGGGAATGCTTTGACGTAGGAAATCTTTGGAACCGGTTTGCTTTTTCCCGGCTTGGGCCAATAATAATCAACAAAACCAGCACCATCTTTTTTGCACACATCCACGAAGGCAACAAAGAGGCGCTTCCCGTTCGGGTCTTTGTAATCCGACAAATCAGTGCCATCCATTTCCGGCTTCATGGGATGCATGATCATACGTGGTTGCATGTCGTTGATCCAGAAATAATCGTTGTTGCCATACTTTAAGGCTTTTATCGCCGCAACAGCGCTTTTTTGGGCATCATCGTTAGAAAGTTTGCCATTTTTGGCAAGTTGCGCATAATAATCAAGGGTACTGTAAGCAACTTCCACCAATTGTTTGGTCTTCAGATATTTGGCATTATCCAGACTTTTTTTAAACAGGGGAAAGATCCAGGCAAAAACGATTGCCACGCAGACGATGATACCAATGTTGATTGATATGATTCTTGTGCGAAGACTTACACGTTTTATCATCGGATAAAATATCCTCCTTTATCCTAGTTTTCGTGGGATTACGCCATTTCACCCCGTCATTGGGATGTCTCTGGATGCAATATAGTATTCGGCGATTCCACGATAATCTTTAGCGATTTATTCTAAAGGTGGGAAAAAGGTAAAGAAGGGGTAATCTTTAATTCCCCTGGATGTTATGAGGTTGTCCTTGCCTTATCGGCGTCCGAAAGATTCTTTGAATACGGCAAGCATCTCGTTTTTGACATCCTGTGCCGCCTGCGTATATGTTTTGATCGATTTGGGTATTGGCACGCGCCACGGTGCATGATCCGTCGGCACATCCAGACGCGTGCTGATATTGCCGTTCAATCGGGCGTAGTCCGTCTGGCCCTCTTTCGAGAGCAGCCAGTTAATATACACCTTGGCCGCATTTGGGTGCGGCGCGTGGTTAAACATGGTAAGGGCGCCGGAGATTGATCCGACATCGGAGCCCTCCTTTATCTTGCGCGGATCGAGAATCGCGATGGGAAGGCCGGCTTCCATACGTTCCTGGGCGATGATATCCGTAACTCCGACCAGTACCAGGAACTTTTCCCGGGCAATGCTGTCCAACTCTTGCAAGTAGTCCCTCAAAACCGTGGGTTCCTGTTTGGCGAGCTCCCGGATGAAGTTTGGTCCCAGCGCGGGATGCAAATAAAAGAACGTAAACGTCGCCTGGCCTGGCCCTGCCTTAGTGGGATCATCTATGACGATCTTGCGCTTATATTTCGGATTCAATAAATCTTTGTAGGAGGTTATCGATTCCGGCTTCACTACCTTTGGGTTGACATAGAGAGTTCCGCGCTGCGATACCAGCATGACCAAAACGCGTTTCTCCGCGTCGACATACTCTATCCCGCCGCCGCGCCATTGTTTGGGATCCTTTACTTCGGGAAGCATGAGCGCCGGCTCGATCGGATCGATCATTCCGCCCGGAATCAGCACCCCGAGCGCGGTCGTGGTACCGCCCACAAAAACGTCCCAGAGAAACTTGCCGGCGTTGCGTTCTGCCGCTATCTTTGGGCCGATGCCGGAGCCGCGATCGCCCAGATACTCCACCTTGATGCCATATTTTTTCTCAAAGGACCGAGTCAGAGTATCGTGCCGGTCGGTGCCGGTCGGACCGACCACCGCAACGGTGCCTTCTTTCTTGGCAGCGGCCAGGACCTTATCCCATTCATCTGCGGTGGCCGTCGGCGCATAGCCGGCCGCGGCCATCACAACGATTGTTACCACGGTTATCAATGAATAGATTCTGTGCGTCATGTTCTTTTCTCCCTTGCTCTGATTGATAAGGATTGCATCCGGTACGCGGGAATATAGGAGGAATTATTTTGCATGTCAAGGAAGATTTAGTAAAGCAACGTCAGGGTGCCGTCAATTCAGGCCTGGTGGGGTTGATGGGAGTAGCTATATCAACCGTTCTTTCATCTTCCATCCTGATATAACTATTAACATCGGAACTCGAATACCACACCCCTATCTGCTTCCCATTACTATCAAGAATGGCATAGCTACGGAACATCATTGCGGATGGCTGTGACTTTATGAAGGAAATAAATTTCTGAACAAGCTCGGGCGTCACGTCAATCTTTTTCCACAGGGTTGAATCCAGCGTGTAGGCCTTCTTCACCCCGATAATGGCATCGGGCCAAAGATAGGGACCACTGAAATAATAATTCATGTCCGGATCAATCTGCAAAGCTTCAAGGTTCATAGGCGAATTTTGGTCGGGGACAAATGTACCATAACCTCGTGTCACGGCCGCACACCCGATTAACGGCAGGATGTATAGAAGAATGACATATTTTTTTATAGCCTTGATCATATGCGTTGTTCCGAGGTCCTTTGTCAATTGCGAACACCAAAGGATCTGTACCTTATAATATTTTACTGGTTTCAAAAGCCCATATCAAGCCATAGTTTTCATGGCTTCCACCAGTTCCCGGACTGCGGCCGCCGACCTGTCCAGGGCCGCCTGCTCCTCAGCCGTTAATTTGATCGCCATAACTTCTTCCACGCCGCCTTTGCCCAGCTTTACCGGCACCCCGACAAAAAGCCCCTTGATGCCGTACTCACCTTCCAGATAGGCAGCACAGGGAAGGATCTTCTTCTTGTCCTTCAGGATGGCCTCAGCCATGGCAACGGCGGCGGAAGCCGGCGCATAATATGCACTGCCCGTCTTCAGCAAACCCACAATTTCCGCCCCCCCGTTGCGCGTGCGTTCCACCAGGGCCGCCAGGCGCTCCGGCGGCAGGAGTTCCGTGACGGGAATGCCAGCCACCGTCGAATAGCGGGGCAGGGGAACCATCGAATCGCCATGACCGCCCAGCACAAAGGCATGCACATTTTCTACGGAAACCTCCAACTCCATGGCGATGAAGGCGCAGAAACGTGCGGCATCGAGCACGCCGGCCATCCCCACGACCCTGTTCTTGGGGAAACCGCTGGTTTCGTAGGCCACGTGACACATGGCATCCAGGGGATTGCTCACGACGATCAAGATGGCCCGGGGAGAAAGCCGGGTCGCTTTTTCCGTGACCTCTTTTACAATCCTTTTATTGATAGCCAGAAGATCGTCCCGGCTCATCCCCGGTTTTCTGGCCATGCCGGCCGTGATAATGATGATGTCCGATCCGGCCGAGGCATCATAATCGTTTGTCCCCGTTAAATGGGCGTCATGCCTTTCGATCGGCGCCGCTTCCGTCAGATCCAGGGACTTGCCCTGCGGCACACCCTCGATGACATCGAGCAGCACGACATCGCAGAGTTCCTTTTCTGCCAGGCGCTGGGCGACCGTGGCTCCCACATTACCCGCCCCGATCACTGTTACCTTTTTATCCATCATGATCTCCTTTCCTCCCGGTAGAGTCAACTGTCCGGGTGCCCTTCACCCTCATTTTTCATTCAGGATTCTGGCGATACCCTCCTGCTCCTGCCTTGCCAGATAAGGGTGAAAGGGCAGGCTGAAAATGCGCCCCGCGCAATCCTCGCTGACGGGGAAGTCGCCGGCCCGATAACCCAAGGGGGCGAATGCCCTTTGCAGGTGCAGGGGAATGGGATAATAAACGGCGGTCGGGACACCCTTGTTTTGGAGCGCCTCCATAAACGCCCGGCGGTCCGCTTCGTCCTTGGCCAGGAGCGAATACTGGGCCCAGGAACTTTGAAAATCTGGAGGAATGTGTTGAGTTTTAAGTGTTGTGTGTTGCGTTAATAATTTAGTGTACCGGGCGGCAACTTCCTGCCGCAACTCCACCTCTTCGGGAAAAATTTCAAATTTTACCAACAGGATGGCTGCTTGCATGGTGTCCAGACGGCCGTTGATCCCAATGCGGACATGCTCGTATCTGTTGCCTCCCTGGCCGTGCACCCGGAGGGAACGCAGGGTTTCCGCCAAGGCATCTTCCTCAGTAAAGCACATCCCCCCGTCGCCGTAACATCCGAAGGGCTTGGCGGGGAAAAAAGAGGTGCAACCGATCCGGCCCAGGGAACAGGCCTTGCTGCCCCGATATTCTGCGCCAAAGGACTGGGCGGCATCCTCGATAACGGCCAGGCCGTGCCGGCGGGCCACCGCCGTTAGCGCCTCATAGTCGGCGGGAAGTCCGAAAAGATCAACGGGAATGATGCATTTAGGGAGAAGTGCTGAGTGTTGAGTGTTGAGTTTTGAGTTTCTTTGCGGTAATGGATGGAGCAAAGGGTCGTTGGCTTTCACGGCCAGGATGGCCTGTTCAAGATTCCCTGGATCAAGATTGAACGTTTCCGGGTCGATATCAACAAAAACCGGCGTAGCCCCTAACAGGCTGATGACCTCGGCCGTGGCGATAAAAGTGAAGGGTGTGGTGAAGACGGCATCGCCGGGAGCAACACCTAGGGCCATCAGGGCCATCAGGAGGGCGTCTGTACCCGAGGCGCAGCCGACAGCGTGCTTAACGCCCACATAGCGGGCAAGACTTTCTTCCAGCTCCGCGATTTCCGGCCCCATGACATATTGCCCGTGCGCCAGAACTCTCTGGATATTGCTCAAGAGTCTTTCCTTGATGCGCTTCTGCTGTGCGGCGAGGTCGATGAAATCCATTTTCTACCTTATTTATTGCTAAAGCGTTGCCATGAAAGCAGCGAGGGATTCCCGCCAGGGCTTCAGAGAAATGGCAAAATTCCGGCAGATTTTATCCTTGGCTAGATAAGAACACCGGGGCCGCCTGGCCTTGGTTGGATATTGCGCGGTAGCAACCGGTGTGACGCGGACTTCGCGGTCAAGAAGGCCCTTTTCTCTTGCCAGCTCATAGATCGCCAGGGCGAAATCATGCCAGGTGATTTTACCGGCGTTCGTATAATGATAGATCCCATAGGCCGTGGCATCCGCATCGATCATCCGCACTATGGCCTCGGCGAGATCAACGGCATAGGTGGGGCTGCCCCATTGATCCGCCACGACCGTCACTTCGGTTTTTTCCCGGAAAAGCCTCAGCATGGTCGTCACGAAATTAGGGCCGTCCTTCCCGTAAAGCCAGGCGGTGCGGATGATGAAATGGGCGGGCAGGGCAGACGCAACATCCCTTTCCCCCTGGTATTTGCTGGCGCCGTAAACACAGGCCGGGTTTGGCTGGTCCGTCTCCAGGCAGGGTTCTTCCTTTGCCCCGTCGAAGACATAATCCGTAGAGATATGGATAAGCCTGGCCTTCTTATCGGCCGCCACCGCGGCAATATGGCGCGGGCCTTCGGCATTGATCTTGAAAGCCGGTTCCGGTTCGTCTTCCGCCCGGTCCACGGCTGTGTATGCCGCACAATTGATTATCCAGTCAATAGGCCTGGAGTCCGCGAATTCCCGCAGGCTTTTGCGATCGGTGATGTCGATTTCCCGGTCCGAGGCCACATAATTTTTCTTGTGCCGGGCAAGGAGTTTTTCCACCTCCGTGCCGAGCATGCCTTTATTGCCGATAAGCCAGATCATATTAGTTCAAACGCCTATTTCAGGAGATTAAGCAGGTATTCGCCGTAATTATTCTTGTTTGTGGGCTGGGCCAGGACGAGCAATTGTTCCCCCGTGATGTAACCCTTGAGATAGGCGATCTCCTCAAGACAGGCGATCTTCAAACCCTGCCGATGTTCGATTGTGGCAATGAAGTTGCTGGCTTCCAGGAGGCTTTCATGGGTGCCCGTATCCAGCCAGGCGATGCCCCGGCTCAGCAATTCCACTCTTAGATGGCCCCGGGTCAGGTACTCCCTGTTGACGTCGGTAATTTCCAACTCGCCCCGTGCCGAGGGCTTCAGATTGCCGGCAATACCCACCACGGAGTTATCGTAAAAATACAAACCCGTAACGGCGTAATGGGACTTGGGCCGGGCCGGTTTTTCTTCAATGCTCATGGCCTTGCCCTGCTCGTCAAAGACTACCACCCCGTAGCGTTCCGGGTCCTTCACCCAGTAGCCGAAAACAAGGGCGCCCTCGGACATTTGCCCGGCTTTTTCAAGGACGAGGGAAAGACCGTGGCCATAAAAGATATTGTCTCCCAGAATGAGACAAACGTTGTCGGAGCCGATAAAAGAGGCCCCGATCAGGAACGCCTGGGCGAGACCGCCCGGATGAGGCTGCGGGGCATAAGCAAGCGACAAACCCAACTGGGAGCCATCCCCGAAAAGCTCTTGGTAAAGGGGCAGATCGCGGGGGGTGGAAATGATGAGGATTTCCCTGATTCCCGCCAACATGAGGATCGAGAGGGGATAATAGATCATGGGTTTGTCGAAGACGGGAAGCAGTTGTTTGGATATGGTCTGGGTGACGGGATAAAGCCGGGTGCCGGAACCGCCCGCAAGAATGATGCCTTTCATGATATATTCACCGAAAACTTTCTTGAAATGCGTTAACCTCTAATACCGGGTCAGGGATTTGTCAACAGCTTTTCGATCTTCTTGCCTCATATCTTTTCAATCTGAAACCCCTCGAGCTTAATGGCCACGGAACGGTGGAGCAGCTCGATGTTGATGACGAAAAGCTCTTTTTCAAAGTCTGTGCCCACGACAAGACCTTCGACGCCCTTGAAGGGCCCCTCCGTGATGCGGGCCGCCTCTCCTACCTTAGGATACTGGAACTGCTGGATTTCCACCTTGGAACTGGTGATCCTTTGCAGGGCCTCGATGGTGGGCTCGGGTACGGCGATGGGTTCGTAGGTAGCACGGTCCCCCAGGATCTTCACGACCCCAAAGGTCTTCAGGACGTCTACCCTTGTTTCCCCATCGACCTTGGCCAATTCCGCAAAGAGATAACCCGGAAACATGGGCAAAAGAATCTTTTTCTTCCGGTCCTTGCGTTTGCTCCATACCTCGAGCTTTGGGAGGAAGACATGGTAGGCTTTCTGGAGAAGGCCGGTATAGACCTTCTCCTCATGTCGGCTTCTGGTGTGAACGGCATACCAAGGCATAATGTTTTTATCCTCACTTCTCTCATAATTTATAAATTAACAGCAAAGGTGGCGACATTCCTCACGGAGGCGATCGTACACCTCTTTGAGCGGCAAGCGGTTCGCCTCTGCCAGACGGCGGCAATCTTCGTATTCCGGGGACACAGTACAGATATCGCCCCCCTGGCGGCCCACCTTTACCCGTGCCCGGCCCAGGCTGGTTTCCAGGGTTAGGGTTTCCGTCGGCAGCATGTACTTGGTAACGGGATAAGTCCGCACCCCCAGCGTGGTGGTTTCGGCAAAGATCCTTCGGCGGAACTGCTCCTCGTCTTCAGGGCGCATCATGACGCACAAAGTCACGGCGGGGCGATTTTTCTTCATCTGGATCGGTTGCAAAAAAACATCCATCGCCCCCGCGGCCAGCAAGCCCTCGATGAGATAATCGTAAAACTCCGGGTTCATGTCGTCGATATTGGTTTCCATCATCAGGGCCAGCGCCCGCTGTCCGCCAGCCGTCTCCCCCGCGACACCGGCTCCCTCATCGACCGCCAATTTCTCCCCGACCGTGAGGCGCAACAGGTTGGGAAGCGGCAGGTCGCGGCTGCCGGCGCCGTAGCCGGTGCTGGTGACGCGCATCGGCGGCATGGGGCCGAAGGACCGGCAGCAGGTGGTGAGAATCGCCGCCCCCGTGGGGGTAAGCAGCTCTTCTTCTGCATCCCGGGCATATACGGGCACCCCGCGGAGCAGTTCCAGAGTCGCCGGTCCCGGCACGGGCAATAAGCCGTGTCCCGTACGGATAAAGCCTCCGCCCACATTTACCGGCGAGGCATAGACCTCTTCGATCCCCAGCCTCCACAACCCCGCGACGGCGCCGACCACATCAACGATGGCGTCGATTGCCCCCGTTTCATGAAAGGTAACTTCCGCGGCCGTTGTGCCGTGCACCTTGGCTTCCGCATCCGCCAGGCGGTCAAAAACCGCCGCACTCCTTTCCCGAAGGGCTGCCGGCAGGGAACTGGCGGCCAGGAGGGCCTTTATGTCCTTCAGATGTCGGTGGCTCTGATCCTCGTCCACGACGACCTTAAAGCTTACACCCATGAGCCCCTGTTTCTTCACCCGCGACGTTTCCAGGCGGAACCCCCGGCAGGGAAGCAGGCTGATATCCGCCTGCAGTTGCTCCCAGGGCAAACCGGCATCCAGCAGGGCGCCCAGGATCATGTCGCCGGCGGCGCCGGCAAAACAATGGAAGTAAGCGATCTTCATAATGGGACGTCCCCAAGTTTGTTGATGAGCCCGGCCTGGAAACCGGCGCCGAAGCCGTTATCGATATTGACCACGGAGACGCCGCCGGCGCAACTGTTCAACATGGCCAACAGGGCGGCCAATCCCCTGAAGCTGGCGCCGTATCCCACACTCGTCGGCACGGCGATAACCGGTTTGTCCACCAGGCCGGCCACCACGCTGGGCAGTGCCCCCTCCATTCCTGCTACGACCACCAAGACCCGGGCGGCCCGCAACTGTTCCCGGTGGTTCAGGAGACGGTGCAGTCCCGCCACGCCCGCATCGTAGATGCGCTCCACGCGATTGCCCATGGCCTCTGCCGTCAGGGCCGCCTCCTCCGCCACGGGTATATCCGCCGTTCCGGCGCTGAGCACCAGGATCCCGCCTTTTTGTTCCTGCCGGCCGCGCCTGATTACCATCAAACGGGCCAACTCGTGGTACTCGCAGTCGGCGATCTCCGCCGCCAGGGCGTCGTAAATTTCCCGTCCGGCTCGTGTTGCCAGGATATTGCCGTCCGTCTGCCCGGCCAGTTTCCGGAGAATAACCACAACCTGTTCCGTGGTCTTGCCCTGGCAAAACACCACCTCGGGAAAACCGCAGCGCAATTCACGATGGAAATCGATCTTGGCAAAGCCGAGATCAGCGAAGGGCAGTTGCTTCAATTCGCGGACCCCCGTCTCGACGTCCATGCTTCGTTCCCGTATTTTTAAGAGAAACTCCCTTAATTTTTCTTCATTCATGATGCTTGTCCCCCGCTGCCAGCACCTCGTTCATACTGCCCATTCGGTAGCCTTCCAGATCCAGCGCCACATAGGTAAAACCGGCGGCCTTGAGCTTCTCTGACACTTCGTCCGCCTTGGCCAGCAACAAGGGGAACTGTTCTCTTTCGACCTCGAGGCGGGCCACGGCTCCGTGATGACGCAGCCGGAACTGCCGGAACCCCAGGGAACGCAGATAATCCTCGCCCTCTTCCACCTGCCGCAGTTTTTCCCGCGTAATCTTCAAGCCGTAGGGGAAACGGGAGCTAAGACAGGCACAGGCCGGCTTGTCCCAGGTCGGCAGGCCGAACTGCCGGGAAAAAAAGCGGATATCCTCCTTCGTCATACCGGCCTCCAGGAGGGGGCTGCGCACGCCCCACTCCGCACCTGCTTTCCGGCCGGGACGGAAATCACCCAAGTCGTCCCGGTTCGTACCGTCGAGTACATGGATTGCCCCTTCGGCATCGGCGATCCGCCGCAGGCGGGAAAACAATTCCTGCTTGCAGAAATAGCAGCGTTCCGGCGGGTTGTTGGCAAAATCATCCTTTTCCAGCTCTTCGGTAATGACGATCAGCTGCCTTGCCTCCAACATGCCGGCCAGCTTCTGCGCTTCCGCAAATTCACAGGCGGGATAGGTGGGTGACTGACCGGTAACGGCCAGCACCCTTTCCGCACCCAATTCTGCAATAGCCATCTTCAACAGGAAGGTGCTGTCCACTCCCCCGGAAAAAGCCAGGACGACCTTTTCCATCTCGCCCAAGATCGCCCGCAACCTTGCCAGCTTCGCTTCTCTTTCCAGTTCCATGCCCTTCCCCATTTACCTATTGATGCTCTTTCTAATTTTTAAATTTTGAGGTTAACCTAAATCCGGTATATTTTCAAGCTGTGCGAAGTCCATATTCCACGCTTATTCCGGCATTGACAATTCGCCGCGTATCTATTAAAAATAAGCTATCAAGAGTTTACTGAGGGGATTATGGAAAAAAAAGATTTATTGACGACACCCGTCGAGCACATCGACATCAAATCTTTTTCAGCCTTGGAGATCATCCGGGCCATGCGGAAGATGTCTTTTACGGCCCGCGATCTGGCTGTCGCCGCGGAAATCTATGACCGGATGCTGGCCGATGCCGATTGCGCCGTTATCCTTACCATAGCGGGGAGTTCCAGTGCGGCCGGCTGCATGCAGTTGTATGCGGATCTCGTGCAGAACAACATGGTGGACGCAGTTGTCGCCACGGGCGCCTCCATTGTGGACATGGATTTTTTCGAAGCCCTGGGCTTCAAACATTATCAGGGCACCCCTCATATCGATGACAAGAAATTACGGTCCCTTTACATCGACCGGATTTACGACACCTTTATCGATGAGGAGCAGTTGCAGACCTGCGACGATGCCATCCGGCAAATCGCCGATGCCCTGCCGCCGCGTCCCTACTCGTCCCGGGAATTTATCCGGGAGATGGGGCGCTACCTTAAGGAACACGCCCGTAAACAGAATTCGCTGGTCCAGGCCGCCTATGAAAATGACGTACCCATCTTCTGCCCGGCCTTTTCCGACAGCAGCGCCGGTTTCGGCCTCGTGGCGCACCAGCACCGGCGGCCCGAGAAGCACCTTTCCCTGGATTCCGTGCGTGATTTCCGCGAATTGACAGAGCTCAAGATCAAGGCGCCGCAAACGGGCCTCCTCATTATCGGCGGCGGTGTGCCCAAAAACTTTGTCCAGGACACCGTCATCTGTGCCGAGATCCTGGGACAGGACGTACCCATGCACAAATACGCCATCCAGATCACAGTTGCCGACGTACGAGATGGGGCCTGCTCCAGCTCTACCCTGAAGGAAGCCAGTTCCTGGGGCAAGGTCGACACGGCCTTTGAACAGATGGTCTTTGCCGAGGCCACCTCCGTCCTGCCGCTGCTGGCCAGTTACGCCTATCATCAGGGAAACTGGAAAACCCGCAAAAAATGGGCGTTCAGCAAGGTCTTTGCCGACCCGGCCAGGACCTGATAACCTTTTTCAAGTCTGAATAGCAGCGTTTTACGAAGCCGTCTGTAGGGCCGAATTACCAACACTCATATTGGAAAGGAGGATTTATGGCGGAAATCAAAGACGTAACCATCAGAACTTTCAAAGCGACGGACCTCCACGCCCTGGTGCAAATTGACGGCAAATTATTGGGAAAATCCCGTCCCGATTACTGGCACCAGAAAATGGAAATGCTGGAGCACCGTCCTCCCATCGCCTCGCTGGTGGCGGAAATGGACGGCAAGGTGGTAGGGTACATCACGGGAGATGCGAGCGGCTGGGAATTCGGCATCCCCGGCACCGTGGGCTGGTTCGAGACCATCGGCGTGGATCCGGCTTACCAGCACCATGGCATTGCCAGTACGCTCCTGCAAGAAATGGTCGCCAACCTGAAAAAAGTAGGGGTCACGACTATTTACACCCTGGTTAACTGGCGGGACTGGGATTTGCTGAAATTCCTCGACAAGGCCGGATTCGGCCGGGGAGACATGATCAACCTGGAACTCAAGGTATAACCAACTATGAGAAATTTTACGCAAGGACGGCTTCGTAAAAAATCTCCGCGGTGGTTCAAGTCTGAATCTTGAACCACCGCTGTGAAAATCCCGGAATGAAATTTCTCACATTACGCTTGGAGAGACACCAATTCCAGGCCGCTGAAGAAATACCCAATTTCAAAAGCAGCCGTGCCGGGACCGTCGGAACCGTGCACCACGTTCTTCTCGATGTCCGTCGCAAAATCCTTGCGAATCGTGCCCGCGGCGGCCTGCCGGAAGTCCGTCGCCCCCATCAGCTCCCGATAGCGGGCAATAGCATTGTCTCCTGTCAGCACCATAACCACGACCGGTCCGGAAGACATAAAGTCCGTCAGACTCGCAAAGAACGGCCTTTCCTTATGGACCGCATAAAAGCCTTCGGCCTGGCCTTTCGTCATCCTGATCATCTTCATGGCCACGATTTTCAGGTTATTTTGTTCCAAACGCTTGCATACCTCGCCGATCAGTCCCCGGGCCACGCCATCGGGTTTGATGATAGATAAGGTCCTTTCCATGATGCACTCTCGTCCTTTCTTTAATAAAATAGTTGCCGCTGCCATACCAGAAGGCAAGAGGCAAGTCAACCCGTGGCGCAAATCTTTGGTCCTGGCGCACTGCAAATAGTGCTTGACAAGAGGCATGGATTGATAAGAAAAGCAAAGCGCAGCCCATCGGACCGGGGGTAAGTAAGCGCAGGGATCAAGATGGAAGAAAAAAGCTACAAGCTGGTAAAGGAAATCTATGCAGTGCTTTTTTTAGCGCTGGCCCTTTTGCTTCTCCTGGCCCTGCTTTCGTTCCACCCCGGCGACCCTTCTTTCAATCGGTATTTGACGGAAACATCTGCTCCCCGCAACCTGATCGGTGCCTGGGGATCCTACAGCGCGGATGCCCTTTTCCGGCTCCTGGGGCTGTCGGCCTTCTTGCTCCCCCTCTTCCTTTTTCTCATTGCCGGCAGATATTTTCGGCAACGGCCCCCGGCGATTTACCCGGCCCTGCTCTGCGCCTTGGCATTGCTCGCCGCCACAGCCGGGTTGAGCGATCTTCTGCTTCAGCACATTACTATGGAAAATACGCCCTTCCAGGCCGGCGGGCTGGTGGGAAACATCCTCACAAGCTTTCTTACCGGCTATTTCAATCCCCTTGGGACCGCACTGCTTTTTATCCTCGCAACCCTCATCGCCCTCATGGTCCTGTTCGATTTATCGCTCCTTGTCGTCATGGGAAAAGCGACTGCCCAGCTTTTAAAGGCGGGCCGCCTGCTGGCAGGCCTGCTTGCCCGCCGCGGGGGAACCGCCGACACCGGTAAGGGAATAGAGGCCCCCCGGGAGAAAATCGCACCCCTGATCGAGGAAATTTCCCCGGAAAAGAGAAAAAAATCCCCCGCCGCCAGGTCCCGCTTCGATTTCCCGGAGACCGGCGATGCCTTCCAATTGCCACCGCTTTCGCTCCTCGATCAAACGGAACGTAAAGACGCGAAGGTCAGGAAAGAGATTCTGCTGGCCAATGCCCGCCTTCTGGAAAATAAGCTCTCCGACTTCGGCGTGACCGCGAAGGTGGCGGAGATCAAGCCTGGTCCCGTCATCACCATGTATGAGCTGGAACCAGCGCCGGGCGTTAAGATCAACAGGATTACCAACCTTGCCGATGATCTCGCCCTGGCGCTCAAGGCCCCCAGCGTCAGGATCGTTGCCCCCATCCCCGGCAAGGCGGCGGTGGGTATCGAAATACCCCAGCCGGAAAGGGAGCCGGTGCAACTGAAGGACGTCCTGGATAACGATACCTTTCTCAACTCCCCTTGCCGCCTGCCCATTGCCCTGGGGGTAGATATTGCCGGCCTGCCGGTGGTCACCGACCTGATCAGGATGCCCCACCTGCTCATTGCGGGCACCACTGGTTCGGGGAAAAGCGTATCGCTCAATGCCATGATCTGCAGCATCCTTTTCAAGGCCCCACCGGACGAAGTAAAATTTCTCATGATCGATCCCAAGCGTTTGGAATTTTCTTCCTACGAGGGGATTCCCCACCTCCTTCACCCGGTAGTGCTGGATCCCAAGATGGCGGCCCAGGTACTGAAATGGGCGGTAGATGAAATGGAAAGGCGTTACCGGATCATCAGTGCCCTGGGGGTAAAAAATATCGACAGTTACAATGAAATGTTGAAAAATGATAAAGGAAAAGAGGCAAGCAGCCGCCTCCGGGAACTTCTGAAAAAGCAGGCGACGAATTGGGATGAAGCGCAGAAAGAGGAAGAAATCCAAATTCCCAAGAAGCTTCCCTACATTGTCATCATCATTGATGAATTGGCCGATCTGATGCTGGTGGCCCAGCGCAACGTGGAAGAATCTCTGGCACGCCTGGCACAGATGTCGCGAGCGGCCGGCCTCCACTTGATCCTCGCCACCCAGCGGCCGTCGGTGGATGTCATTACGGGCGTCATCAAGGCCAATTTCCCCACGCGTATCTCCTTTCAGGTTTCATCGAAGGTCGATTCCCGTACGATCATCGACCAGCACGGGGCGGAAAAGTTACTTGGCGCCGGCGATATGCTCTACATCCCCCCCGGTACGTCCAAGCTTACCCGTATTCACGGCGCCTACGTCTCGGACAAGGAAATCGATAAGATAGTCGCCTTCGTCAAAAGACAGGCCCAGCCGGCCTACGATGAATCGATCCTGCAGGTGGAAGCGGACTTTTCGGAGGAAGGAGAAAAGAAAGAGGGTGACTTCGACGAGAAATATGACGAGGCGGTGGAATTGGTCACCGAGCTGGGACACGCTTCGGTATCGCTCGTGCAGCGGTATATGAAAATCGGCTATAACCGGGCCGCCCGCATTATCGAGCGCATGGAGGTGGAAGGTGTCGTCGGTCCGTCGGACGGTGTGAAACCGCGCAAAGTGCTGGCCAGGAGGATCCCCCATTGAAGAACGTCCATATCATCAACCTCGGTTGTCCCAAGAATATGGTGGATGGGGAGATAATGGCCGCGGCCCTGGCGGAGGGTGGTTACCGGATCGTGGACGATCCCCGCAAGGCCGCCGTCATCATGGTGAACACTTGCGCCTTCATCCTCCCGGCCAAGGAGGAATCGATCGAAGAGATCTTGAGCGCCGCCACCTGGAAAAAGGCCGGCCGGTGCCGCCACCTGGTGGTTACCGGCTGCCTCCCCCAGCGCTATGGGAAGAGCCTGGCCGCCGAGTTGCCGGAGGTCGATCTCTTCCTCGACACCAACGAAATGCCTTACATCGCGCGGCATTTGGTCAAACTTGGTGAAAGACAACAGACGGAACCCCTAACCATCGTCCATAATCCATCCTTTCTCATGGACGCCGGCAACAAGCGCCTGCTTTCCACACCTCCCTACAGTGCCTACCTGAAGATTGCCGAAGGTTGCTCCAACTACTGCTCTTACTGCATTATCCCCGCCCTTCGGGGTAAGGCGCGCAGCAGACCCATGGACGATATTATTAACGAAGCGGCAAACCTGGTGGAAGAGGGCGTCAGGGAAATCATCCTTACCGCCCAGGATACCACTTCCTACGGGCGGGATCTGAAAGGGTCCCACACCTTGAGCGAGCTGCTGAAAAATCTCTCGACCCTCGCCCCCCTGCGCTGGATCAGGCTGCTTTACACCTACCCGGGAAGGCTTGACCGCCGGACGCTTGTGGTAATGGCTGAAGAAGAAAAAATCTGTTCCTACATCGATATTCCTATCCAGCATATTGACGACGATATCCTGAAGGCCATGCACCGGCGTGGCGGAAGTGCCCAGATCAAAGAAAGCATTGCCCTCATCAGGACGATGGTACCCGGCGTGGCACTGCGGACCTCGCTCATTGTCGGCTTTCCCGGAGAGACGCCGGCTGGATTCAAAAGACTGGTGGATTTTATCGTCGCCACCAAGTTTGACCACTTGGGCGTCTTCAAATATTCCCGTGAAGAAGAAACCGCCGCTGCCTCCCGGCCCGGCCATATCACGGAAAAAACTAAGGAACGCCGCCGCGGCCTGCTGATGGAAGAACAGGCCGTCGTTTCCGGCACCATCAATCAAGCTTTGATCGGCTCCCGGCAGGAAGTGCTGATCGAGGGGGCAAGCGACATCCCGGAATACCCATATATCGGCCGCTGCCGCCGGCAGGCCCCCGAGATAGACGGCGTGACCTATGTGAAAGGAGCGGGACTGGCGGCGGGAGATTTCGTGACCGGCACCATCACCGCCGCCGACACCTATGACCTGTATGGAGAAACAACCTAAATTATGCGGAGAAGAAAATGAAAGAAATCTGTCTTAGGCTACTGGCAATTGTCTTTGCAACACTGCTCCTGGCCTCCTGCCAGGGGAACAAAGCGGACACCGTCAAAATCGGGGTCATCGCCGAATTGACGGGCGATATGCCGGCGGTGGGTGAATCCTGCAAGAAAGCCGCGGAAATGGCGGTGCAGGAATTAAACGACCAGGGCGGCCTGACGATCGGCGGGAAGAAATACAAGGTCGAGCTCTTCATTGAGGACAACGCGGGCAAGGCGGACCAATCCGCGGCCACTGCGCAAAAGCTGATCACGCAGCAAGGGGTGCATGCCCTCATCGGTCCCAATGCCACGCGTTATACCCTCCCGGCGGCGGAGATTGCCGAAAGCTCCAAGGTGGTGCTCATCACCCCCTGGTCCACAAGTCCCAAAACCACCCTGGATGCCCGTACCAATGTCCCCAAAAAGTACGTGTTCCGCGCTTGCTTCATCGACCCCTTCCAGGGCCGCGTGGTGGCAAAATTTGTCCTCGATACCTTGAAACTGAAGAAAGCGGCGGTGCTCTATGACGTCGCCTCTGAATACAACAAGGGGATTGCGGAGATCTTCAAGACGACCTTCGAGCAGGCAGGTGGGCGGGTTGTCGCCTACGAGACCTATACCACAAACGACAAAGACTTCTCCGGACAACTGACCAAGATTAAAAAAGCCGCCCCGGACATGCTCTTTTTACCCAACTACTACAGTGAGGTGCCGCTCCAGATTCAGCAGGCAAAGCGCCTCGGACTTAACGTTCCCGTGGTGGGAAGCGACTCCTGGGGCTCCCAGGAATTGCTGAAACTCTGCGGCAAGGATTGCGAGGGCTATTATTTCAGCACCCATTACGCCGCCGATATGGCCACCCCGACGGCGGCGAAGTTCATCGCGGCCTTCAAGGCCAGGTACGGCACTATGCCCGATGACGTGGCCGCGCTGACCTATGATTCCTTCGGGCTTCTCTGGCAGGCGCTGCAGACCGCCCCCAAGCTGGACCGGGGCGCCATCCGGGACGCCCTCGCCAGGATCCCCAGCTACGAAGGGGTTACGGGAAACATGCGTTTCCAGGAAGGCAGCGGCGACCCCGCCAAGAGCGCCGTGATCGTGAAGATCAAGGACGGCAAGTTTGTATACTTTACGAGCGCGAACCCCTGACCATGACCTACCTCCTCCAGCAACTGCTGAATGCGCTCCAGGTAGGCAGCATCTATGCCCTCATCGCCCTCGGCTATACGATGGTTTACGGTATCCTGACCATGATCAACTTCGCCCACGGCGATCTCTTCATGGTGGGCGCCTTTTTCTGTTTTCTGGCGGCTACCTTCTTGGGGCTTTCCTTTGTTCCCACCCTGCTCATCTCCATGGGCGGCGTGGCCGTCCTTGGCGTCCTCATTGAACGCTATGCCTACAAGCCGCTCCGCCGGGCCCCCCGTGTCTCGGCCATCATTACGGCCCTTGGCGTGGGGTTGTTTCTCGAAAATTTTACCCTGGCCTTAAATCCCTATCCCAAGCAGATCCCTCCGCTTTTTAACAACATGACCTGGACCCTCTCCCAGGTCTCCATCTCCTCGCTCCAGATATTCATCATCCTTTTGTCGCTCTTACTGATGTTCATGCTGGACCTCTTGGTGCGGTACACCATGGTGGGAACGGCCATGCGCGCCATCTCCTGGGACAAGACTATGGCGCCCCTGATGGGTGTGCCGGTGGATGGGATCATTTCCCTGACCTTCGCTATCGGCACCGGCCTGGGAGGAGCTGCCGGCGTCATGTACGGCCTGGCCTATCCCGTCATCGACCCCTACATGGGCATCATGGTGGGCTGGAAGGCTTTCATCGCGGCGGTCGTGGGCGGCATCGGCAATATCCGCGGCGCCATGCTCGGCGGATATATTCTGGGCGCTGTGGAGATCCTGGTTGTAGCCGTCCTGCCCTCTACCTACAGGGACTTTGTCGCCTTCGTTCTCCTGCTGGCCCTGCTCATCTTCCGTCCCCACGGGATCCTGGGGAAGCCGCACTTACAGAAGGTTTAACCGATGGCGGGCCTCGGGCAGATAAAGCAGCAACTGGAAAAGCTGATGCAGAAACGCTGGTTATTACCGGCCCTGCTTTTGGGCGTCTTTCTTGTATTCCTGACTGTCCAACAATACGGGCTCCTGGACCCCTATGTGCAGCTCGTCGCCATGTATATCGGCATCAACATTATCCTGACCCTGAGCCTCAATCTCATCAACGGCTATATGGGTGAGTTTTCCGTGGGGCATGCCGGTTTCATGGCCATCGGCGCCTATACCGCCTCCTATCTCACCGTGAAGGTCATCCCGGTTGCGCTGAACACCTCTTTGTTTCCCCTGGCAGTTCTGGCCGGAGGTGTGGGCGCCGCTGTAATCGGCATGGTCGTCGCCTTTCCCTCCTTCAAAACGCGGGGCGATTACCTGGCGATCGTTACCCTCGCCTTCGTCATGATTGTGAAGTCGGCCATTGAAAATATCGAGGCCCTCGGCGGGCCGCGTGGTTTCCTGGGCATGGAAAAGCTGTCCACACTGCCCTGGGTCTTTTTCTGGGTCCTCCTTTCCATCTGGATCATCCGCAACCTGATCCATTCCAGTTTCGGCCGAGGCGTGCTGGCCATCCGCGAGGACGAGCTGGCCGCCGATCTGATGAGCGTCAACACCAGGCACGTCAAGGTGCTGGCCTTTACCGTCTCTTCCTTTTTTGCCGGTATTGCCGGGGCGCTTTTTGCCCATCTTTTGCAGTTTATCAACCCCCGGTCTTTCGATATCCTAAAATCGACGGACATCCTCATTATGGTTTACCTCGGCGGTATCGGCTCCATCGCCGGTTCCATCCTCGGCGCCACGGTTTACACGCTGCTCCTGGAAATCCTGCGCCCGCTGGGTATCTGGCGGATGGCGCTCATGCCCCTGTTGTTGGTTTTTTTGATGCTCTTCCGGCCCCGGGGCATCATGGGCCTTAGAGAATTTTCCCTCTTCGTACCCATTCGCGACCGGAAGTCAGCCAGGCCAAAACCCGAAACCAAGGGTGGGGGTAAAGAAGAAAAATGACTCCTGTATTGCAAATCCGGCACCTGTCGCACCATTTTGAAGGCGTCACCGCGGTTGCCGATTTTAACCTGACCTTGGAACCCGAGGAACTTGTGGGCATTATCGGCCCCAACGGCGCAGGCAAGACCACCATCTTCAACCTGATTACGGGCGTCTACCGGGCCGCGGACGGTGAAATTTGTTTGGCCGGCTCGCCGCTGGCGGGCAAAAATCCCTGCGACATCACCGCCCTCGGCGTGGCCCGTACCTTCCAGAACATCCGTCTTTTCAAGGAACTGACGGTGCTGGATAATGTCCGGATCGCCCATTACGCCCGGGTCAAGTACACCCCCCTGGAGGCGCTGCTCCACCTGGGCCGTTTCCGCAAGGAGGAGGAAGAGATCAGGGCGCATTCCCTGGCGCTCCTAACCTCCCTGAAACTGGAAGGTCATGCCGCCGAACCGGCAAAAAACCTTTCCTATGGTCTGCAGCGCCGGCTGGAGATAGCCAGGGCCCTGGCCACGCGCCCCAGGCTACTTTTGCTGGACGAACCGGCAGCCGGCATGAATCCCCAGGAAGTCGGCGAACTCATGGAATTCATAAAATGGATCAAGCAGGAGTTCCGCCTCACCATCCTCCTCATCGAACACCAGATGCATCTGGTGATGAACATCTGCGAGCGGCTTTTGGTCCTTGATTTCGGCGAGACAATCGCCGCCGGAAAACCGCGGGAAATTCGGGACAACCCACGGGTGCAGGAGGTCTACTTGGGCGAGGCGCAGGGACCGGCAAGGGAGAATCAATGCTGACAGTGCAAAATCTCACTATTGCCTACGGCAACATCAAGGCGGTGGATGACATCTCCTTCGCGGTACGGGAGGGCGAGATAGTGACCTTAATCGGGGCCAACGGCGCCGGCAAGTCCTCGACGCTCCGCGCCCTTTCGGGCCTGACGCCCTACAATGGCCAAATCTGCTACCAGGGCCGGGACCTGCGCTCCACGCCCGCCCATAAGATCGTGGCCCTGGGCATGGCCCAGGTGCCCGAAGGCCGGGGCATCTTCGGCAACCTTACCGTCTTCGAAAACCTGAAACTCGCCACCTGGCAGAGACAAGACAAAAAGGAAATAGCCGGAGACTATGAACGCGTCTTTGCTCTCTTTCCTCAACTGCAGAAACGCCGGAAACAGCCGGGCGGCACCCTCTCCGGCGGCGAACAACAGATGCTCGCCGTGGGCCGGGCCCTCATGAGCAAAGCCAAGACGATGCTCCTTGACGAACCCTCCATGGGCCTGGCCCCCCTCCTGGTACGCGATATCTTCCGGATCATCGCCGAGATCAACCGGGCCGGCACGACCATCCTCCTCGTGGAACAAAACGCCCATATGGCCCTCTCCATCGCCTCCCGCGCTTACGTCCTGGAAACAGGCCGGATCATCCTCTCCGGCACCGGTCCGGAACTCCTCGGCGACCCGCGGGTAAAGGAAGCATACTTAGGCTGTTGAGACATCAATCGGGATAAGCAAAGATAGAGACGTTGCGGAATTCTTCCGGGTCTCCGAGGTCGGGTAAGGTTACGGCCCGGCGCTGGCCGATTTTTTTATAGGGCGGCGGGAGTTCCTTGATACGTGAATCGGCGATGACGACACGGTCGGCCAGCGCGGCGAATTTCTCCAGGAGGGAGAGATTGTCGCGGTCATAAAGGATGTCGGCGGCCAGAATCAGATCGTAACCGTCGGCCAGGGAAGAAAAATTCGACGTTATTTCCAGGGATACACCATTCAATTCGGCATTGGCGCGGATGGCCTTGCAGGATAGAGGATCAATGTCCAGGGCGGTAACCGCGCGTGCCCCATATAAAGCGGCGGCAATGGCGACAACTCCGGAACCGGAACCGAAATCCAAGAGCCTTTTCCCCGCGATACCGGCCTGGCCGCCGCGCAGCCAGCGGGCCAGAACCTGCCCGCTGGGCCAGCAAAAAGGCCAGAAGAAAGGCTCTTCCATGAGCCGATGTCTGTCTTCTTCCGTCAGGGTCCGTTGCGGGTAGGCTTCGCTGAGCAGGTAAAGCCGGATTTCCGGCGTCAACGGCAAAGGTGTAACCGGGAGCTGCGCCCCTTTTAGAATGCAGGCAAGTTTCTCAGAAATTTCCAGCTTTGCGGCCATTGCTAGGGGGGTGGTTTATAGCTTCCAATCCGACTTGTTTATGTCTTCGTATTCCGATTTCAAGGCGATCTGTGTCGCCTCGGCTAGATCTTCCGCCCGTTTTACCCAGTCTTCGAACTTGATGTCCACACCGAAAACACCCACCATATCGTCGTTATCGTTGATGATCGGGGCAGAGACGGTGATACAAAGGGCGCCCGTCATCTTGGAGATGTAAAAGTCGGTGACGTGGATCTTCCCCGTTTTTAGCGGCTGGATGAACCACTCGCGGTCCGATTGGTCCGTACCCACACCGTAGTCTTCATATTTTGCCCGATCGACGACGTTGGTGACGTTTTTGGTAATCTTCTTGCCATTCATATCCACGATGTAGGCAAACTGGATGGAAGGATTTTCTTCGATGAAGGTCTGCATGACCGGTTCCTGAAGGTCCGGCTGCATGGTCTTCATCACGGGATGGGCAATGACCCCTTTGACGGCAGTCACCGCCGCTTCCGAGGCCAGCAGTTTTATCCGATCCAGTTCGGACAGGAAGAGTTCGGGGACATACTTGCGAACCAATTTGTCCATTTCGTCATGGGACATGGCCGTCACCCGTCCGGCATCGTACTGTTCGATGATCTTTTTGTGGATCTTGGAAACCCCGGGATGCCGCTTGTCTAAAGCGTCTTCCCCTTTCAGGTTCAAATGCTGATTTATCCATAAGGCGATGCCGGCATTGCCCGATTTATCGCTCACGGTGGCGGTAATCGGTCGCTTCAGGATCTTCCTGGTATCAAAGATATTGTAGATTTCCTCGCTCTTGATCAACCCGTCGGCATGCACGCCCGCCATGGTTACATTGAATTCGGAACCCACGAAGGGATAATTGGGCGGGATCCGCACCCCGATCTCCTTTTCAAAGTATTCGGCAATATCGGTTATGGCCGTCGTATCGATCCCATTATCGTTCCCCCGCAAGGCGATGTATTCGATGATCAGACCCTCGATGGGCGGGTTGCCCGTTCTTTCCCCCATGCCCAAAAGCGTGGAGTTGGCCGCACCGCAGCCGTAAAGCCAGGCGGTGGTAGCATTGATCATGGCCTTGTGAAAATCATTGTGGCCGTGCCACTCCAAAAGGCGGCCGGGTACGCCGGCGTCATCGATAAAGGCACGCACCAGCTTTTCCACGCTGCGGGGCAGCGAGGCGCCGGGATAAGTCACGCCGTATCCCAGGGTGTCACAGAGCCGGATTTTGATGTCGATGCCGCTTTCCGCCCGCAGTTTCATCAGTTCGATGGCGAAGGGGATGCAAAAACCATAGATGTCGGCCCTGGTTATGTCTTCGAAATGGCAGCGCGGTTTGATGCCGGCATCCAGGATGGATTTGACAATGCCAAGATAATCATTGAGGGCCTGGCGGCGCGTCTTGTTCAATTTGAGAAAGATATGGTAGTCCGAGGCGGATGTGAGGATGCCCGTTTCCTTTAAACCGGCCTCTTTCACCAGTTTCACGTCCTCCTTATTGGCCCTGATCCAACCGGTTATCTCCGGAAAAGGCAGGCCCAGCGCCTGGCATTCCACGACTGCCTCGCGGTCTTTCTTGCTGTAAAGAAAAAATTCCGATTGGCGGATGATGCCCTTGGGTCCGCCCAAGCGGCTCAGGAGATTAAACAAATCCACGATCTGCGGCACGGAATAGGGAGGTCTTGCCTGTTGACCGTCCCGGAAGGTAGTATCGGTGATCCAGATTTCTTCAGCGGGACTGATAGGATAGATCTTATGGTCAAAATCGATCTTGGAGATTTCCGTATAGGGGAAGATGTCTTTCTGCAGGTTAGGTTCGCTTATATCCTTCAGATCGAATTTCCAGAAACTGGTATGTTCGTGTTCCAGGACTTTTTTCTCTGCATTCCATTTTGCCATAAACATTTCTCCAAAATAAAATTACGATGATCCAAGATAGATGACCTGCGGCAGACTGTCAACAAGAAAGGCGGTCATTGATCGAGGGGGGCATTTTCTGTCAGGAAACAATCTTCAGGGAAAGCTCCAGCAGTTGCTCCATGGCGACCTCGGATGGGGCGTCGGTCATGATACAGGTGGCTTTCTGCGTTTTCGGGAAGGCGATCACGTCGCGGATCGATTCGGCGCCGGTCATCATCATGACCAGACGGTCGAGTCCGAAGGCGATGCCGCCGTGGGGGGGCGTGCCGTATTCAAGGGCATCAAGCAGGAAGCCGAACTTGCTTCGGGCGTCGGCCTCGCTTATGCCAAGGGCGGCGAAGATCCGGGACTGGACCGCGGATTGATGGATACGGATACTGCCCCCGCCGACCTCCGATCCGTTGAGTACCAGGTCATAGGCCCTGGCCCGGACCTGGCCGGGGTCGTCCATGATGAGCGGCAAGTCTGACAGCACCGGCGAGGTAAAGGGATGGTGCGTCGAGACATAGCGCTTTTCCGTATCGCTGTATTCGAAAAGAGGAAATCCTGTCACCCAGGTAAAGGACAATTCCTGGACGTCGATGAGCTGCAATTTCTTCGCCAGATGGAGCCGCAGGTTTCCCAGCGAGGCATTGACGATCGCCGGCGTATCGGCCACGAAAAAGATGACATTCCCTTCCCGGGCGGCCATCCGCTCGTTGATTCCCTGTACCTCAGCCGGCGAGAAGAATTTGAAGATCGGCGATGTCCAGCCTTCGGCGGTGATCCGCGCCCATGCCAGGCCCTTGGCTCCGTAAGCAGCCACGTAATCCTTCAGGTCGTCCATGTCCTTGCGGGACAGGGACTGGGCCTCTTCGACCAGGATGGCCTTCACGATACCGCCGGCGGCAATTACGTCGTGGAACAACTTGAAGGCCGAATCCCTGACGATATCGGTGAGCTCCCGCAATTCCAGGGCGAAACGGGTATCGGGATTGTCCTTGCCGTAGCGGGCCATGGCCTCGGTGTAGGAGAGACGGGGGAAGGGCAGGGCAAGTTTGCGATTTAGACAGGTCTGAAAGAGGTGGGCCATGAGGCTTTCCATGATATTCATGATGTCCGCTTCGTCGACGAAGGACATTTCCGCATCGATCTGGGTGAATTCCGGCTGCCGGTCGGCGCGCAGGTCCTCGTCCCGGAAGCATTTGACGATCTGATAGTAGCGGTCGAAACCGGAAACCATGAGCAGTTGTTTGAAGAGCTGCGGCGATTGCGGGAGGGCGTAAAACATCCCCTTGTTGACCCGGCTGGGAACAAGATAATCGCGGGCGCCCTCGGGCGTGCTTTTCGTCAAAAACGGGGTTTCCACCTCGATAAAGCCGTTTTGCTGAAGATATTGCCGCGTCGCCGCGGCGACCTGGCTGCGCAGCAGGAGGTTTTTCTGCATTTCCGGCCGCCGGAGGTCCAGATACCGGTATTTCAGCCGTAGCGTCTCGGCGGGATCGGTCCACTCGTCGAGGGGGAAAGGCGGCGTTTTAGCCTCATTCAGGATCTCCAGTTCCTCGACCATGACCTCCACGGCGCCTGATTTTATATCGGGATTTTCCATGCCCGCCGGGCGGTTGCGCACCGTGCCCCGGACGGCCAGGACGTATTCGCTCCTGATCTTCTGAGCCTCTGCATGGGCCTGCAGATCGTTTTCCGGATTGAAAACCACCTGGGCGATTCCTTCCCGGTCCCGTAAATCGACGAAAACGACGCCACCATGGTCCCGGCGGCGATGGGCCCAGCCCATGAGGATTACTTCCCTGCCCACCTGGTCGAGGGACAGGGCACCGGCATAGTGGGTTCTTTTTTTGTTGCTGATGAAGTCTGACAAAGTATTTTACCTCGTTTTTATTGTCTTAATGAGCGTCTCTTCCCAATCAGCGAAGGCGATGTTTTCCTGCGTGCTTTCCGCCATGCTCCTCAGGACGGCCGTTCTTTCCTGCATTTCTTTTTCCCCCAGGATCAGGACGTAGCGGCTGCCGAACCTGTCCGCCCGTTTCATCTGACTCTTCAAGCTCTTTCCGGTATAGTCCATCTCCACCCATAAACCCCGCATCTTTAAACGGCTGCCCAGCGTGAAGGCCGCCGCTTGCGCCTCCCGGCCCAGGGCCGCAATAAAGAGCTGGGGGCGGGAAATAAACCCTTCCTCGTCCTGGGGAAGCAGCGCGATAAGCCGTTCCATGCCGACGGCAAAACCGATACCCGTTAGGTCCGGCCCGCCCAGTTCGGCCACGAGGCCATCGTATCTGCCTCCCCCGGCCACGGCATTTTGCGCGCCCAGGGATTCCGTCGTCACTTCAAAAGCCGTGCGGGTATAGTAGTCCAGGCCGCGCACCATACGGGGATTGATTTTGTAGCTGAGGCCAAATTCTTCCAGGATGCACCGTACTGCCGCGAAGTGGTCCGTGCAGGCAGCACAGAGAAAATCCTCCAGCCGCGGTGCTTCGGTCAATATTTCCCGGCAGGTGTCCACCTTGCAGTCCAGGACCCGGAGGGGATTGACGTTTAGCCGCCGGCGGCAATCTTCGCAAAGGTCCGCTTCCTTGCCGGCCAGACACTCCAGTATGGCCGCCCGGAAGGCTGGACGGCAGGCCGGACAGCCCAGGGAGTTTATCTCCAGCCCCAGGTTGGGAAGCCCCACGCTCTTGAGAAAGTGGGTCAAAAGCAGGATGATTTCACCATCCACGCGGGGATCGTCCAGGCCGAGAAACTCCACATTAATCTGGTGAAACTGCCGGAACCGCCCTTTTTGAGGTCTTTCGCGGCGGAACATGGGGCCGATGGTAAAAAGTTTAGCCACCGGGTCGGCGGCATACATGCTGTGCTCCAAATAGGCCCGGATCACCGAGGCGGTCGCCTCGGGACGCAGGGTCAGGTATTCGTCGCCCCGGTCCCGAAAGGTGTACATTTCCTTTTCCACGATGTCCGTAGCGGCGCCGATCCCCCGCTGAAAAAGTTCCGTCCTTTCCAGCAGGGGAGTTCTGATCTCCCTGACCCCGAAATTAGCCAATATTTCCCGTGCCTTATTTTCGACAAAGCGCCATTTACCCGTTTCGCCCGGCAGGATGTCTTTAAAGCCCTTTACGGCTCTGATGATCGCCATTGCTGCACCGATTAAATTTTGTTGGAAGTGTGAACGATTATCATAGGACAGCGTATAAGACAACAGGAAATGCAAGTCCAGGCATTGCCGGCCTATGGATATTGGAGGTATCTTTGAAGCACCCGCCAGGATTAGTTTCTACGAAGGAAGAAAGGTGTCAGGTCGTGTCATGTGATAATGAGAATGAGTAGGAATCAGAGGACAAGTAAAGTCAAATGTCAACGACCTGACATCAAGAAGACGCCAACGTTTAAATGCCTATGATTACGCTTACTTAACAATATTGTTGCAGAGATCGCAGCCGATCCTCTTGAATTTCAGGTTAAAATCGCATATAAGGAAGCGGCGTCTAAAAAATATTCATGCTTTCGAAAAGGAAGAATCAAAATGAATAAAATGAAAACGGTAGCTTTTATTTGTTCATTACTTATGGCAGGTTGTGCGTCGGCGCCTCAGACAAAAACCGGGCAGGGAGCCACTTATGGTGCAGCGGGAGGCGCAGCGGCCGGCGCATTGCTGGGACAAGTTATTGGTCATGATACAAAAGGTACGCTAATCGGCGCGGCCATCGGGGCAGCTATCGGAGGCCTGGGGGGAGCCGGAGTCGGTAAGATGATGGACAATCAGGAGAGGGATATGCGTGCGGCTCTAGCTTCTTCGGAGGCCGCTGCGATTGCAAGGGAAGGCAATCTCCTTGCCGTGACTTTCAAGGGAGACGTCACGTTCGATACTAATTCTTCCGTGGTGAGGCCGGCGCTTCACTCTGAAATAAACCGTGTTGGCGGCATCCTGAATCAATATCCGGAGACTCTCGTACGGGTCGAAGGACATACGGACAGCCAAGGTTCCCAGGAATACAACAAGGAGCTTTCGATTCGGCGCGCCACCGCAGTGAAAAATTTATTGTTGCAGCAGCGCGTAGCCGATAGTCGCATTGAAATTGTCGGGTATGGAGAAACCATGCCTGTCGCGACCAATAGCACAGAAGCCGGCCGTCAAAAAAACAGGCGAGTAGAAATCAAGATTGCGCCACAAGCAAAGTAGTATCCCGGCAATCCCCCATGCTATTCAAGTAACTATTGCCCCCGAATTCCTCGCGAATTCGGGGGCTCCTCTCGTGATATTTTCTCCCCCTTTCTTCACCTTTCCCTAATGACCGTTCTTACGGAGATATCCCTGCCGTCCGTGGTCAGGGTGATGGCCCCGTGGCGGTCGGTACGATAGACTTTGGCCGGCAGCGCGGCATATCTAGCCACGACGTCGGGGTGGGGCAGGTTGAAGACATTCTCGAAGCCGCAACTGATAACGCCAAGCCGCGGGCGTACTGCTCGGAGGAAAGGCCGGCTGCTGGAAGTGAACCCCCCGTGATGGGGCACAAAAAGGACATCGCTTTTTATTGCGGCACCCCTTTGGATAAGCTGTGCCTCTACGGCGGCCGAAATGTCGCCCGGCAAAAGGAAGCTGGAGTTCCCGAAGGCCAGCCGGAGGACAAGCGAGCTGTCGTTTATCTCGTGAAATGTGGGCAGCTCGCTTTTAGAAGGCGGTGGCGAGGCGCGGGCGTGGAGGACGGTGATTCCGACGCCGTTGATGGTCAGCGGGGGCATGTCTTTCGTCAGTACCAGGAGCGGTATATTTTTGCCCCTCATAATCTTCTGAAAATTCTTATAATCTTCCGTATTCTCTGTCAGGCCGCTTGTCCAAACTTCCCGGACGGGGAAATTGTTCAGGACATAAAGCAGTCCCTGCAGATGGTCGGGGTGGGCATGGGTCAGGACAACAAGATCGAGACGGTTGATCCTTTGCCGCCATAAATAAGGGGCGAGCACAAATCTCCCCACGTCGAAACTGCCCGAAGGGCTGCCGCCGCCGTCGATAAGCATGTCCTTTCCTCCCGGCAGGCGCACGAGCGTAGCGCTGCCCTGACCGACATCGATAGCCGTGACCTCCAGCTGCCGGCGGAAATATCCCCGGCCGGCGAGGTAAAGGGCGTCAGCGGCAAAGAAAAGGACCAACATCAGGAGGAAAAGTTTGAGGAAAAGTGGCTGCCGGAAGGCCTGGCCGGCGTCGGCCGCTTTTCCTCCCCACTTGTTCTGGGCAATCATGACTAGGGTAATGAGCAGCAGATAATAACAGACTATCTCCGGCAGGGAAGGAGTCGTGACAGTGATGTAGGCGCCGGGCAGCCAAGCCAGGTAATTTATGGCCGCCACCGATAACGCGACGGGCAGGGAGGCGAGCTTGACAAGCAGACCGGCGACCGCTGCCGAGAAGGGCAGGGCAATGATCACGGCCATGCCGATGGCCAGGGCCACCATTCCCAGGAGCGGTACGGCCAAGGCATTGGCCGGGATGGTGATGGTGGAAAACCCGTTAAAGCTGTAAGCAATGATGGGCAATGTCCCCAAGGTGGCGCTGAGGCTGACACCGGCAAAGACCAGGATGCTGTTTAGCATCTTTCGGGGGAGGGAAGTGGTTGTCATTGTATCCTCCCTTTCCCCGGAGCGGTATAATCGGTAGAGCAGGGGAGAGACGAAGATGAGGGACGCCACGGCCAGAAAAGAAAGCTGGAAGGAAACGTCAAAAAGGGAGGAGGGGCTGACCAGGAGGATGATCAAGGCGGCCAGCGCCAGGGTATTGAAAAGGTCTCTGTCCCTCCGCAAGAGGATAGTGAGCAGGAAAACAAGCAGCATGATGGTTGCCCTGATCACGGAGATGCCCATGCCGGCGATCAGGGTGTAAACGACGACGGGCGGCAGGGCGAGGCAGGTGGAGACCCGGACGGCATTGAACCTTAAAAGCAGGTACGGGGAACTTTTCATCAGTAGCATGGTGACAAAGACGGTAAAAGAGGCCACTAGACCTACGTTGAGACCGGAAATAGCCAGGATATGGGAGGTCCCCGTCCGGTTGAAACTCTCCCTGACCGGGGGCGGGATCGGTTTTGTTTCTCCCAATAGCAGCGCCTGGATGATTTCCCGCTCCGGGGTGGAGGAGTTCTTCTCGATGACACGGCGCAAGCCGTCCCTTGCCTGCTCGATGGCCGTCTTAAAACTGTTACCCATGCCCGCCCTGATGAGGACAAGATCGGCTGCTGAATTTACTGTTCCTTGTACCAGGATATCCTGAGCCCGTAACCTTTTTTTGTAGTCGAAACCCCCGGGGTTATGGAAGTCTCGAGGTTCTCTCAGCCGGCTGCGAAAACGGATGTAATCGCCATATTGCCTGCGGAAATTGCCCTTAAGGGTGAGCATGACCTTGCCTTCCACGGGGATAGTCTGCCCTTCTCCATGAAGGGTCCGGACGGCAACGATAAGTACTTGTCCATCGGGGGATTCCTGGGGCGTTTCGTTGATGACCCCATCCAGGGTCAGCTTTTCCCTGCTGAGGTGATGAAAGATGTGACCCGGCGGTAAAGAACTATAAAGATCGTGGCCGATGATGAGTGTGCCGAGGACAAAAAAGACGGCTGAAGTCAGGGGCAAGAGGGGCGCGGACAAATTTCGTCTTAAGGCCGCAAACAGGCAAAGTAAGAGGAGGACCAGGAGAGGCAAGCCTGGCCAGGGAGGGAAGAAATATCCCGTTGCGATGCCGCCCATCAGGGCGAGGGTCGGATAGACAAGAGGCCTGAGCATAATTTAAATTAGATAAAATTTTTCAAGTAGTATAGTATGGCGGCGATTTTTTGTATAGGAAAGGATCATGGATAATTACCGCTTGGAGCTGGAAAATCCGGATGCCAAAATCCGCTGGCTGATGCTGGGGCGGGTGGCCATCATTACCTTTTTGCTGGGCATAGTGGCCTTTAGCGAACTTAAGGAAATGGAATTTATCCCGGAACGGTCGCTTTCCTTTTACTACGAGATCATCGTCGCGACTTACGGGCTTTCCTTTTGTTATCTTTTTTTATTTTCTTTCGTCAAAAACATTAAGCTTAACGTCTATATTCAAGCAGCCTGGGACGTGGTGCTGGTGACCTACATGGTCTATGTTACCGGAGGGACGAACAGCATTTATTCCGTTTTCTATAACCTGATCATCATCTACGCCGTCCTGTTTCTCGGCAGAAGCGGGGGGCTTATCCTTGCTTCCGCATGCAGCATTGTTTATGGGACCCTTCTGGATTTTGAATATTACCGGGTGATAGATCCCCTCTACCCGGCCCCCGGTGTTGATTCTTCCCTTGCCGGCTATGTTTTTTCAAGGATCTTTACGCACATCCTGTCGTTTTACCTGATTGCCTTTCTGGCCAGTTTTGTCGTGGAACAGGAAAAGAAGCTGCGCAGCCTTTTAGCGGAAAAGGAAGATGCCTTTGAGCAGCTTGACATGTTGCACAGAAGCATCGTGGAATCGGTGGGCCTGGGCATCCTCACGATCAATCCGGCAGGGAGAATTAAATCGTTCAATCGTGCGGCGCAGGAGATCACAGATTATGCCTTCACCGATGTGGAAGGTAAGCATATTACGAAAATATTGCCGATTGGCGCCGAATTGCTGGCAAAAGGGGAGCTAACCCCGGCACCGGCGGAGAAGCGTTTTGAGGTCGTTTTCCAAACCATCAAGAATCGCCAGGTGATCCTCGGTTGTTCGCTTTCTTCTTTAAAAAACGGCAAAGGCGAAAAAATCGGCAATATCATGATTTTTCAGGACCTCACTTCTATCAAGAAGATGGAGGAAAATTATGAAAAAAGCCGGCGTATGGCCCTTATCGGTGAGATGGCCGCGCACCTGGCCCATGAAATCAGGAACCCTCTAGCCTCTATCAGCGGTTCGATACAGGTCTTGAGCCGGGATCTGCAGTTATCGGACAGTGACGAGCGCTTGCTGCGCATCATCCTGAGAGGCAAGGAGCAACTGGAGTCGTTCCTGCGAGATTTTCTGATCTTATCGCGGCCCACGCCGGGGCGGCCCGCCCTGGTCGATACCGGAGAGATCATCACGGATGTCCTGGAGGCCATGCAGTATGTCCCCGATTGGCACGACGGCGTTCAATTTAAAAAGAATCTGGCGAAAGATGCCCTGGTTTATGCCAACCGCACGGATATCAGGCAAGTCATCTGGAATCTCCTGCTCAATGCCCTGCAAGCCATGCCCGGTCCGGGCATTCTCCAGATCGATACCAGACGGGTAGGCGGCAATAATCTGCCCACCTCTCTGGAAATCGTCGTTTCCGATACAGGCTGTGGCATCGAGGCAAAGGATTTAGGCAATATCTTCGAACCCTTTTATACCACCAAGGAACACGGGACGGGTCTGGGTTTGGCGATTGTCAGCCGGATTCTTGAGTACAATAAGGGCAAGATAGAGATAATAAGCAAGGTTGGGCAGGGTACGAGATGTTGCGTGCTCTTGCCCTTGGCGGAAAACAGGGGTTAAAAAGGTGAGGTTTTATGGCTAGTATCCTGGTAGTTGATGATGATCAGGGCATGAGGGAGTTCCTGGAAATAATGCTGGGCCGGGAAGGTTATCGGGTGATCGTGGCGGCTAACGCTGAGAAGGCCTGGGAATGCTGCCGGAAACAGAAATTTGATCTGGTGATCACGGATCTCAAAATGCCGGGCATCGACGGGATCGAGTTCATAAAGGGGCTGAAAGATATTTCCCCGGAGACGATGGCCATTCTGATTACGGCTTATGCCTCGGGTGAGACGGCCCTGACGGCCATGAAGGAGGGGGCTTACGATTATATTGAGAAAGGCTTTGATATCGAGGAGATCAAAGTCACAATTCGCGATGCCCTGGCGAAAAAGGGGATCCGCAAAGACGATGTCCTTTTTATCAAAGGTTTGCAGGATGCCCTGTGTTTCGGGAAAATTATCGGCAAGAGCAAAGAGATCCTTGAGGTTTACAGTGTCATTAACAAGGTGGCCGATACGAAAGTCAATGTCCTGATCCTGGGCGAGAGTGGGACGGGCAAGGAACTCGTTGCCAAGGCCATCCATGAAAACAGCGGCCGGAAACACATGCCTTTCGTCGTCATTAATTGCGGAGGCATCCCGGAGAATTTATTGGAATCGGAATTGTTCGGCTACATGAAAGGCTCTTTTACGGGCGCTTATCTGGATAAACCCGGACTTTTCGAGATTGCCCGGGGGGGGACGATCTTTCTCGACGAGATTGCTGAACTGCCGCCCGCCCTGCAGGTAAAACTCCTGCGGGTTGTCCAGGAAAAAACCTTCCGCCGCATCGGCGGGGCCGAAGACATCAAGGTGGACACGCGGATTATCTCCGCTACCAACAAAGACCTGGAGAAAAGCGTAATGGAAGGGGCCTTCCGGGAGGATCTGTACTATCGCCTTAATGTCATTCCCCTGCATATCCCGCCGCTGCGTCAAAGAAAAGAGGACATCCCCCTTTTGACCAAATATTTTATCGAAAAATATTCACGGGAATTCGGAAAAGAAATAAAGCAGATATCTGCCTATGCCCTGGAATTGCTTTTGGAGTACGAGTTTCCCGGCAACATCAGGGAATTGGAAAATATCATCGAACGGAGCATCGTCCTGGAGCAGTCGAACATCATCCTGCCGGAGAACCTTGTGCTGGCGGGAGCGGCCGGGAAGGGCGGGTACATTAAAGAGGACATCGATATCCCCGGCGAGGGGATTGATCTGAATAAAGAGATGGCCCACATGGAAAGGCAGCTCATCGAGAAAGCGCTGGAAAAAGCCGGCGGCGCCAAGGCGAAGGCCGCTGAACTGCTCCGCGTAAGCTCGGATTCGCTGCGTTACCGGATCGAAAAACTGGGGATTGAGCCCAAAACGGCCTGACATGGATTTGAGTTTCAAAAGTAGGTTTAATATCACGGCAAGGAACGAACCACAGAGTTGTAAACTAATTCAGTTGTAATTTAATACGTTGACAAACTTGACAGCTCTTCTTATACTTCAGCCACACAAGGAAGTTCTTATCTTATATGGTGGACATCTTTAAATCGTTAAAACCTGATCAATTATCACCCCGTACTATTCTCTTAGGTACCTTTGCCATCTTTTTGGGGCCATTTCTCCTGGTGGAATTGTTCCCTCTGCAACTCAATAAAGTAATGGATGTCGGCGCGTACGTCGCTCTTCATAACACCTCAGAATTCTTCAGCATCATGGTTTCCCTGTGCGTATTCAGCGTGGGCTGGTACACCTACGAGCAATCGAAAGACCGGCATGCGCTTTTCCTGGGTGTTGCATTTCTTGCTGTCGGTCTCGTTGATTTCATGCACACAATGGCCAATGCGGCCATGCCTGCCTTTCTCACCCCGAACTCCACCAACAAGTCGACCCAGTTCTGGCTGACGGCCAGAATGCTCAGTGCCTTGTCATTCCTGGTGAGCGCTTACATTTACCCGGCGACGCAAAGCCGCTGGTTGTCAAAATCGGCGCTGATGACGGCGGCACTGGTTATCTCGGGGCTGGCCTTCATCGGGATTACCTTTTTCCCCGTGTACCTGCCGGCCACTGCTCTTCCGGGAGTGGGAATTACACCGCTCAAGAGGTTTGCTGAATTCCTGGTAATCGCTTTATTCTTCCTTGCCGGCCTGGCTTATTGGCAGCGGATGGCAAAGACCGGAAACCGCCGGCATCTCTACTATCTGGCGGCCTTCATTATCTGCATTTTTAGCGAAGGGATGTTCGCCTCCTATACAACCGGGTTCGATACCTTCAACGTCATGGGCCATATCTATAAGGTGATTGCCTTCTACCTGATATATAAAGGGGTTTTTGCCGCCTCCGTCCAGGCCCCGTATATTAACCTCCTGAAGACGCGGGAACAGCTGTACAAAGACATCGCCCGCCGCAAGCAGGTGGAAGAAGATCTGGAGAGGCACCGTAATGGTCTTGAGGGCCTCGTCAAGGAACGCACCGCCCAACTGGAACGGGCCAACCGGCAGCTGGAAAGTTTCAGCTCTTCCGTAGCCCATGATCTTCGCGCGCCGCTGCGCACCATCGGCACCTTTGCCCACATGCTTGGTGTGCAAATAAAAGACAAGCTCGAACCGGAAGAAAAGCGGAAGCTCGAAGTCATTCGGGACAAGGCAAAAAAACTGCATCAGTTGACCGAAGACCTGCTGTCTTTTTCCCGTTTGGGCAACCAAGTCCTGACCATTGCCCCGATCGACATGAAGGTTCTTGCCGCCGAGGTGAGGGATGAACTCCGGGAGATGCATCCCGAGAGAAACATCATGATGGAAATCGCGTCTCTGCCGGCCGGTTATGGTGATCCCGGCCTGGTGAGGCAGGTATTGGCCAATCTTCTCGCCAATGCCGTCAAGTTTACCAAGGGCAAACCCGAAGCGGTGATTGAAGTAGGGGGCCGGGAAGATACCGATGCGCATCTCTATTACGTTAAAGATAACGGGATAGGTTTTGACATGATGCATCACGAGAAGCTCTTCGGTATTTTTCAGCGCCTGCACGGCGATGAGAAATATGAAGGGTCCGGGGTGGGCCTCTCCATCGTCAAGCACATCGTGGGGCGCCATGGCGGCCGCGTCTGGGCGGAGGGCAAAGTCAACGAAGGGGCGGTCTTTTATTTTACCCTGCCGAAGAATGTTATGTGATCCAATTACATTATTGTTGAAGTGTCGGCATCTGATACATAATTGTTACCAATAATTTTTCCTTTCCCCCGCATGATCTAAAAAGTATCTCAATAAATCAATATGTTGCCTATTTGGCCCTATATTTGCTGTAAAGGCAGAAAGGCTTTTAAACCATATTATAGGGAGGTTCTCAAATATGAATTCAGGCGATACGGCATGGGTGTTAATGGCAAGCGCACTTGTCTTGCTGATGACCGTCGGGCTGGCCTTTTTCTATGGTGGGCTGGCGCGAAGAAAAAATGTCCTCTCCATTATCATGCAGTGCTTTATCATCATGTGTCTCATCAGTTTGCAATGGGTGCTCTACGGCTATTCCCTGGCCTTCGGCCCCGATACGGGGCACGGCATCATCGGGAGCCTGGCCTGGCTAGGCCTCAGAGGGGTCGGCGGAACTCCCAATACGGACTATGCCGCCACCATTCCCCACCAGGTTTTTATGATCTTTCAGGCCATGTTTGCCATTATCACACCGGCGCTGATCATCGGCGCCTTCGCGGAACGGATCAAGTTTTCCGCTTTTCTCATCTTTACCCTGCTCTGGGCGACGGTGGTCTATGATCCCCTGGCGCACTGGGTGTGGGGAACCGGGGGCTGGCTGCGCAACCTGGGCGCCCTGGATTTTGCGGGGGGGATCGTTGTCCATGTCAGTTCGGGCATTTCGGCACTGGTCATGTGCATTTTGATCGGAAAAAGAGTCGGTTCCGACAAGCAGACCTATCGCCCGCATAATCTCCCCTGGACGGTACTGGGGGCGGGGATGCTGTGGTTTGGATGGTTCGGCTTCAATGCCGGAAGTGCACTGGCTGCCAACGGTCTTGCGGCTAATGCCTTTGTTACTACAAACACCGCCACGGCGGCAGCCGGGCTGACCTGGGCGCTCATCGAATGGCGGAAGCACGGCGCACCCACCCTGCTGGGTACCGTTACCGGCGCCGTGGCCGGCATGGTGGCGATTACACCGGCCTGTGGTTTTGTGACACCATTGAATGCGATCTTTATCGGGATCGTGGTCAGCGGCGTCTGCTTCTTTGCCATTACAAAAATTAAGGCCCGTTTCGGTTATGATGATGCCCTCGATGTCTTCGGTGTGCACGGGGTTGGCGGCATGTGGGGGACCATTGCTACGGGGCTCTTCGCAGAAAAAGCGGTAAACTCGGCCGGCGCCGACGGCCTCTTCTTCGGGGGCCTTCACCAGTTTCTCGTCCAGGGGTTGCTGGTTATCGTGGCCGTAACCTATGCCGTTATCGTTACCTGGATACTTTTCCAGCTTGTCGATTTCCTGGTCGGGATGCGGGTGGAGAAGAAGGATGAACTCATCGGTCTCGACCTGACCCAGCATAATGAATCGGCCTACACGGTCCTGGAATAAAGGGAGGAAATGCCATGAAATACATTATTGCGATCATCCAGCCCCATAAGCTTGATGAGGTTATGCATTCCCTGGAAGAAGCCAACGTGAACCTGATGACCGTTTCCGATGTATTAGGCAGGGGAAGGCAAAAAGGGGTTACGGAGATTTACCGCGGAGCCAAGGAAATAGGGAGTCTGTTGAAGAAAGTCAAACTGGAAATTGCCGTCAATGAAGATTTCGTTGAGGCGACCATTAAGGCCATCACCAAAGGAGCGCATACCGGTGAAGTTGGCGACGGCAAGATCTTTGTTCTCGACCTGGGTGAGTGCGTCCGTATCGGCACCGGCGAGCGGGGCGGAGTGGCAATTGGATAACCTGGAAGGGATGGTAGGGCAAAATTGAGACTCTCGGCGCGATTGTCTTATAAGGTAAAATAAACCGTCGCGCCTGCCTCTTTTTTCCCCTCCGCCCAGACCCGGCCGCCGTGGCGGCGGATGGCGCGCTCTACGATGGTGAGACCGATGCCGGTGCCCTCGAATTCATCATCCGAGTGGAGCCGGTGAAAGGGTCGGAACAGTTTTTCGGCGTATTCCGGATCGAACCCGGCCCCGTTGTCCTTGACATAATAGATGATCGGCTCCGGGGCAGGTTTACCCGCCTCCGCAAGCGGCCCGTGGTGGTGGGATCGATGCTCCGCGGTTCCGAACTCAATTAGTGCTTCCTCTTTCTTCGAGGTGAACTTCCAGGCGTTTTTGAGCAGGTTGGAAAGGACAATCTCCAACAAGCGCCGGTCGGCAAAAGCGTTCAGGCCATGCTTGATGGCTGCTTCGACTCTTCTTTCGGGATAGTTGCCCCGCAGTTCCGCAACAATCACCGCGGCCATCTCGCTCAAATCAAGCTCCGTCCTTTCGAACTCCAGACGGGAGATCTGGGAGAGGCGCAGCAGGTCTTCGATAAGCAGGCCCATCTTGTTCGCCCCCCGGTGGATGCGTGAGAGATGGTCCCTTCCGGTGGCGTCGAGCTGGGAAACGACTTTTTCGTCCAGACGCCGGGAAAAAACGGCGATTGACCTGAGGGGGGTGCGCAGGTCATGGGCAATGGAATAGATAAAGGCTTCGAGTTCCCTGTTGACTGCCGCGAGTTCCTCACCCCGTTGCCACAATGCCTGTTCGCTGCTCATGCGGATCATCGCCACTGCCACCTGGTTCGTAACAGCCTTCATGAGCGAGAGATCGTCGTCGCTGAAGGTTTCGCGGCTGCGGGTGCCGAAGGAAAGCGTCCCGACGACATTTCCGCCGGGGCCAAGGAGCGGGTGGCAGGCATATGCCTGGATGCCGTAGGATTTCACGAGTCCGGTCCGCTCGTCTTCGGTAGTGGAGATGTGCTCGGCCACAATGCGGCAACTGTCGCGGGCCGCGCAGCCGCAGACGGCGACACCATAGTCCAGCCATTCGATCTTTTTAGCCGCTGCTTCGGGAATGCCGGCGCAGGCATTAAGGTGAAGCCGGCCCGCATCTTCATCGGCGAGGAAGTTGAAAAAGACGTGGCAGTCCAGATGCTCCATGACTTTACGGCAGACCGACTCCACGACTTTTTGCGGAGACCTGGACTGCAGGAGTTCTCCGGTCGTTACCGCTAACAACTCGAAACGGCTGAGGCTTTGTTGAAGCGCTTCCTCGGCTTCCCGGTGCGCCGCTTTCATCTTGAGGGCCATGATCCCATAGGCCAGATCATCCGCCAATTCGGCAAGTAATTTGACCTCTTCATCAGAAAAGGGGTCTGCTTCCGGAGAGTAAATGTTGATCGCTCCGAAGGCCTTGGCGCCAGCCTTGAGCGGGAAAACGATGGAGGATGCGTAACCGCGCCTAAGCGCCTGTTCGCGCCAGGGCGTGAAGGCTGGATCGGTAAGCATGTTTCGGCAGACGGCAATTTCTCCGGTGCGGATAGCCGTGCCGGTGGGACCCCGGCCCCGTTCCGTATCTGCCCAGGTGATATCGAGCGTTCCCAGATATCCGTCCACTGATCCTGCGTACGCCGCGGGCCGAACCGATTTTACCGCGTCATTTTCTGCAAAACCGATCCAAACCATGCTGTAGCCGCAATCCTCGACGACTATCCGGCAGACGTCGTTCAGGTATGACTGTTCGTCCTGGGCCCGGATTGCCGCCTGGCTGCTGTTACTCAGCGCCTTCAGCGCCTTGTTCAATCTGTAAAGGTCTGCTTCGGCCCGTTTGCGTTTGGTGATATCGTCGAATACGGCAACGAAATAACCTTTTTCCGTACTGTAGACCGTAATGCAAAACCATGAGCCCAAGGGCTTGAATTCGATGTCGAACCTTTCCGGCCGGCCTGTCGCTGCCACCCGCCCGTAGATTTCAAACAGTTCCGGATGGGTCTCGTAAATTCCCGGGATAACGTCCCTAACCTTCCTGCCTAAAACGTTTTCCAGGCCGGTGAGTTTTTCAAAGGCCTTGTTGACGTCCATATAGATAAAGTCCACCGGGCGGCCCTTGTCATCATGAATGATCTTGCAATAGGCAAATCCCTCCGTCATATTTTCGAAGAGGGAGTGATAACGCCTTTGGCTTTCCCGGAGCGCTTCCTCGGCCTGCTTGCGCTCGGTCAAATCATGGGAAACGACAAGGACGTTGACAATGGTTCCGCCGGCCCCATATTCCGGAACGCAACGGGATTGATAGAAACGCTCACCGTCGCGAGAGGGAAAATAATCCTCCACTTCAAGCGGGTGGCCCGTCTCAAAAACCTTTTGAATCCTTTCCTTCCACAAGCGGCAATATTTTTCCGGCAGTCCTGTTTCCTCTATCGTTTTTCCAATGACGGCCTCCGACGGCTTACCGTGCAGCCGAAGGCCTGCCGGATTTACATAGATATGTTTCAGCTCCTCATTAAAGAGGTCGATTATATCGGGGGAATTTTCGGCAAGTGCCCGGAATTTCTCCTCTGCGGGACTAAAAGAGGCGGTCAAAATATTGTCAAAAGGCGTTTTTCCGCCCTTTGCACTCTGGCTCTTATCCATTTATATGTCTCCGCTTTTGGGTGGCGCTCAACGGGTCAGATCGTTCAAGGTTTTCTTCCCAGGTATCTTTATTGATAGCACACGCTTTTTCGCCGGCAAAGTATAGGCAGAATGGATAGGGGTGTCAAGGAACAGATTATAAACTCCCGGATATTTTGTCTTGACTCGTCCTTGCTTTGGCATTATAACCTCCCTGTCGCAATTAATATTGTCCCGTCTCCAACACTATCCCCAACACGTAAGGTAAATTGTCCGCAACCAAAAAATAAAGACACCTTGATTAAATCAATATCTCCTCTTTTAGCAGAATAATGATGATGGTAAACGCCAAAGATAACAAGCCTGTGCCTTTTGTTGAATTCGTCGCGCTAATGGCAATTTTGACTTCTTTGGCAGCCATGTCGATTGATGGGATATTGCCAGCGCTGCCTGAAATTGGTAAATCTCTTGGCGTACAGCGAGAAAATGATAACCAGCTCATTCTTACATTGTTCTTTCTGGGTATGGCCTTCGGCCAAATGATTTATGGGCCATTATCAGACAGCATCGGGCGTAAGCCGGCCAATTATATCGGGCTGGGTTTGTACATGAGTGGTGCTTTAATGGCTCTTGCAGCCACTAATTTCCCCGTAATGTTAATAGGAAGGGTCATGCAGGGCATTGGGGCGGCTGGCCCGCGCATCATAACGGTTGCTATCATCCGGGACCAATATCAGGGGCGCGCCATGGCAAGGGTGATGTCGTTTGTCACGACGGTTTTTATCATGGTGCCAATCGTAGCCCCGTTAGTGGGGCAAACGATCTTGTTGGTGGCTCACTGGCGGGCGATCTTCGGCCTCTATTTGGGGCTGGCAATCATCGCCTCAATTTGGTTCACCCTCCGTCAACCCGAAACCTTAGCACCTGACCGACGGTTGCCCTTTTCAGTGGCACGGCCGGCAGCGGCGATTCGCGAAATTTTCGCCAATCGGCTGGCCTTTGGTTATACCATTACCATGGGGCTTGTTTTTGGTGGCTTCATCGGCTATTTGAGCTCAGCCCAGCAAATATTTCAAGAAATATACGGGTTGGGGAAGCTCTTTCCTCTCTATTTTGGGGCACTGGCTATTTCCATTGGCGGTGCCTCATTTCTTAATGGAAGCCTCGTAATGCGTTACGGTATGCGACTATTGTCACGCGTCGCACTCCGTACATTTAGTGGATTTTCGCTTATATTTTTGATAATTTCCGTCATCATGGCCGGTCAGCCACCGTTGTGGTCCTTAATGACTTATTTCTTTCTGTCCTTTTTTTGTGTGGGGATGTTGTTTGGCAACTTGTCAGCGTTAGCCATGGAAACACTTGGCCATATTGCGGGCATCGGTGCAGCGGTGATTGGCTCACTTTCAACCTTAATTTCATTGTTTCTTGGCACGCTGATAGGGCAAAGTTACAATGGAACGATCATCCCCATCGTCAGTGGATTTGCAATACTTAGCATTACTGCTCTGATGGTCATACCGTGGGCTGAATCCGGCAGAAAGTAGCCCCCCAAATCCCTTTTTCTTTAAATCTTCCCTTTCTGGTTGCTGCACATCATTGAACAATCAAATCAACTCCAGAAAGGCAATAACGGTTGCCGCTGATTAGGGTCCAAGCTTGGAGAAACGTACCTCGCATGGGACGCCCCCGCTTTAGATTTCACTCATCGGCTGCCAAATACCTCTTGCAGCAATGGCTGTATATCTTTTTTAACTTGTATGG
>Ga0082335_1000269_pt1 | contig 136167 bp, 127 predicted proteins | sample Subgrocontami58m_FD_72375 | JGI IMG/M metagenome (GOLD analysis project Ga0082335, IMG submission 72375) | Subsurface groundwater microbial communities from S. Glens Falls, New York, USA - GMW37 contaminated, 5.8 m (SPADES assembly) (version 2) ...
AATTCAAGTCTCTGTCCGTTACTTCACGTTCGGGCCTTCAGTCCGGTCGTGGACCTACTATGCCCTCGGCTGACTTCTGCCAACTCTTCCCGTCACCTCTCGATGCCGGTAGTACGTGACAAGCTGACAGACCTCCCCGGGTAATGCGCACCCACCTTCACGCTTATGTCCGCCGCATATACGTACAAGCTTTCCGTACAGGTATCGGACTTTGAAGATATTGGCCTCCTCATCCAGCTTGCACGCCTCATATGCGATTTCTGTTCGTCAGACCAGCGTTTTGCCTGCGGCTTCCTTCAGATTCCACCTCGCGATGGACACCCTTGCCGTCCAGCTAACGATTCCCCCTGTCGGGTTCGTAGGAGACTTTCACTCCCTAGTGGGTGCGCCCTGCCGGGCGCACCAAAAGAAAAACCAGCCCTCGCATTTGAGGGCTGGTCGGGATAAAACGAAAGACTAGGACTACTAGCGCGATGGGCTCGTGTTGCGCACCGCGAAATAAGTTGCGAGCGCGCCACCGCCAGCGGCAGCGGCAATTCCTCCAATTGCGGCACTGCTAAGTCCTGCCCCGCCCAAGCCCGCCAAGGCTCCGGCGGGCCCCAGACAGAAGCCCATGCGGCTTCGGCTTTTGTTGGTCTTCTCAGAGGCCTGGTTCGTATATATTTCGGTGTTAGCGTTCGGAAGCACGCTGGTCTTCCTTCTCGCGACTGCGCAGCCTTTAATAAGTTTCACTCGCACATTACCGTCAGAGTCAAAGTCCAACTGGATGCTGGCGCCCGGCTGTAGTTCAACCACGCCGGCGTCGCCAAGGTCGATCGTGGCGCTAACCTGATCCGGCGTTTCGATCGTCGCGCCAGTTAGAATGGTCCCACCGGTGCCCAGGCTGGCTCCGTTAACCGTAATCGGCTGATTGTTCTTTGTCGCCAGCTTTGCGGTAATGGCCCGCTGTGGTGACCCCGGTACTGGCGCCGGCAGACCGGCTAGCACGCCCACTTGCGTAAATGCAAAAGCGAGAAATACCGCGAGGGCGCTCATCGCCTTCTTATGTCTGCTGTTCATGTGGGTGACTCCTGATTTCTCGTGCCGTTTGGATAAAGCGCGTGCAGTTTACGTTTGTTGGGGGAGTACGTCAAGTGCTTTGTCACTTCCATGTTCAGAGTTCAAGCTTTAGCTTGTTCGTTCCCTATATATCCCACTTCTTCCCATAATCCAGGATAGGATAGTCAAGCCAAAGCTCTTGGGCGCGCTCTCGGCCCACTTGGTCAAGAAACCCGGCCGCGCTTGACCACGGCCAGTCCTGCCACTGCTCGACGTAGCGGTGATGGACGGGGTTATGATGTACGTAACTCTAAACTATTTTTTCACGGTCTTGTAGAACTGATCCGCGAGTTTCGGATCGAGCCTCTTTAGAATGGCAAACTCTCGAGTCACACCTTCCTTGTCATTAAGCCCGGCGTAAGCCAGCCCAAGACTGTAATGCGCCTGCGGATGCGCGGGTTTGAGCCGAATCGCCTCTTTCAGGGCCGCCACGGCGTCCTGATACTTGCCACTCTTGTAACGCGAATTTCCCAACCCATAGAAGGCGTCAAAGTTCGTCGGGTTAAGCTGGGTTGTCGTCTTGAACGAATCGGCGGCTTCAGTAAATTGGCCGGCGCGAAAATACGCCGCGCCCAAATTCAAGTGAGCCTGTTCATAGTCAGGCTTGAGCTGGGTCGCGCGTTTGAACGACTCAACGGCATCGACGAAACGGGCCGCGTCAAAATATGCCTTGCCCAGATTGTAGTGCGCCGCGACGTAATCCGGCTTGATGGTCACTGCCTGCTTCAGCACGTCGATCGCCTCGGCCGGCTTGCCCGTCTTGTCAAAAACATAACCGAGCCCGTTGAGCGCCTTGGCGTACTTGCCGTCTAACGCGATCGCTTTCTGATAAGCAGCGATGGCTTCCGGTTCGTGGCCAAGCTTGTCTTCAGCGAAAGCGAGATTGTTGAAGACGGTTGCGAGATCGGGTTTCAAGCGCGCGGCTTCCCGGAATGCCGCCACCGCTTCGGGAAAGCGGTTGAGGTTCGTCAAAGCGATGCCCAGATTATTTTGCGCCTCGCCGTAATCCGTTCTTAGCTTGATGGCTTGCTGATAAGCGTCAGCCGACTCGGTAAACTTTGCCGACATCAAGTAGGCATTGCCGAGATTATATGCGGCATCGGCAAAACCAGGTTTTAGTTTGAACGCCTGCTGAAACGCCGTGACCGCGTCGCCATATTTTTCCAAAGCGTACTGCGCAGCGCCGAGATTGTTCTGGGCATCCGCGTCGTCCGGCTTCAAACGCAGCGCCTCAGTGAACGCATCCACCGCGTCTTTGTATTTGCCGGCCTTGTAAGACGCTGCCCCGAGGTTGTTGTAGGCGAACGCGTCCTTTGGAGTAAGCTGAATAACTCTTTTCAGAGCCGCGATCGAATCGTCAAAGCGGTTCAGGCGATCGTAGGCAAACGCTAGATTGCTGTAAGCGCCTGAGTTATCTGGCTGAAGTTTCACTACCGCTTCATAGGCCTTCGCGGCTTCTTCGTTGCGACCCACGGTTAGGTAGGTATCGCCGAGAGCGTTGATTGCTTCAGGCCAGTCCGGCTTTATGGCAATCGCCTTCTTTAACGCGACCTCTGCCAGGTCATATTTTTCCGTGACGTTATAGGCGATGCCAAGATTGAAATAACCGTCCGCTTCGTCCTTGTTCGCGTCGACCGCTTTCTGAAAAGCGTCGATCGCATTCTGGTTCTGCCCCTGGGCGAAATACGCGGCGCCGAGATTGTTGTAGCTCAGCGCGTCGTTCGGCTTAAACGTCAACGCCTTCTTGAAGGCCTCGACCGCTTCAGCATATTTCCCTACGTCATAAAGAGTGTTGCCCTGATTGTTGTAGACCTCGGCCTTGTCGTCATTAGAAGGCTCAGTGGGCGTGGGCGCAGGTCCGGGCACGCCGGGTTGCGGCTTCGGCGGTTTGTTGGCCGCAATCGTGGTGCGAGGCGGCCGGCGCCGCGCAATCATCGCGCTCGCGCCGCCGGCCAGATCACGAACGCGCGGCGGCCGTTTGAAGACTACCGACGCCCCGCCGATTATGTCCTGTCCCGCGAACGAACTGGCGCCGCCGGAAATGTCTTGCGGCCAGCCAAAAATGTGTTGGCCTAAAAGCGCCAGCATCAAGACCAGAATCATTCGCCGGATATTACTTCTGCTTCTCAGCAATGGTTGACCTTTCAAAAGGGAGTTCGGGCACTCGGTCTCTGAACGACGTCTTTGGATGCGCTTGCGCGACTTTCTGATGCGCGATCAAACCTAACCTAACCCGGAATCTCGTCTGACCTAGACCCTGGGGCCAGAACTTTGAGGCTGAGGACAGCGAGCAAGGCCACGAATACCGCAGCGTTCGCGGTAATGTGCAGACCAAAATCGACAATCGAGTGAACGGCTACCCCCACCAACGCGATAGTCGCGCCGCACGCGGCTGCTCGCTGAAAACCTTCGGTTGCATTCAGGGTTTTCCGCGCTTGTTTGGCTAACACGATTCCGAACCAAACCAGAAGCGCGACACCGATCATGCCGCCACTCGCAAAAATTTCGAGATAGTCGTTGTGCGCTTGTTGCGGCGTCAACCTGCCGGAAGCTTGATGAAACAGTGGAACCTCAGCCCAGTATCCGCCAAACCCCGCGCCCGCGATTGGATGCGCCTTGAACATCAGCCAACTGGAACGCCAGATGTCGCGCCGCCGCCCGCCTTCGTGGAATTCGCCGTCTGCCGCGATCTCGACCGCAGCGGTCTCTGCTCCCGTCGCCAACTGGTCGCCGCCAAGCCAAACGACTCCGCCCGCAACGACCAGGAGGAGCGCCATGACCATCGCCGTTCGCATGGCCATCGAACGCGTCCTACTCTTTATTCCATCCACAACGAGTGTTGGCGAATCCATGAGAATTGCCGGAGCGCAAATCGCCTGGGCTATGATTGCCAGCAACCCGCCTCGTGAGTTCGAGAGTACCAATGCCACAAACATCAGGAGCAGTGCCGAAAGATAGATCAGAATCCGCTCGCGGCCTTCGCTGCGCGCCAGCGCGACCCCAGCCACCAGCCCGATGCCCATCTCCATCAGATAGGCGAAATGATTCTTGTTGATGAATTGAGCGTAGCCCCCGCCCGGCCTCAACAACGACAGGCCAAAGCCCGGCGCATGCTGCATCGCCTGGCGCGTGATTCCAAACAAGGCGCTCGCTACGGCTACCACGATGATCGCGTGGACCAGGACAACTAACCGACGACGACTTTCCGTGTAGCGCATCAACATGATTCCCGTCAGGATCAGCGCGGCAGTCTTGAGGGCGAAACGTCGGGACTCAAACGGATCTGAGCTGATCGCGTACCAGATTTTGTTGCCCGCCCAATCCATCTGCCAGAGCAGCAGGCTTTGCGCAAACGCAAAGGCAACCAGCGCGAACATCGGATAGAAAACGCGCGCGTTTCCTTGGATCCACGAGCCGGAAAGCAACCCTTGAATGATCCAGAGCACGCCCAGTGAGAACACGGCGCATGCGAAGACCGCTTCCCACCACGGCTCCACCGTCCCGTAAGGAGCCGCGACCAGGGCGATCAGGATTATTAAGCTGTAGAAGACAAGCGCCGAGACCAACGCAGGCAGATTACTCCGCGCGGTTCGCAACGTACTGGCTGATTCATCCCGAAGAGATCGAGACGGCGGGCTGGTTTCCATCTGAAGGTTGTTTCTGAATTTACTTTGCGGTCGCAGCCATCTGTCGTGAGGACGACTGGCGCGCGCAGTTAGCAAAGATGCGATCAGCGGCCTGGCTAATTGCGGGTTGAAACATTGTGGCTAGATAGCTGACATCAAGCAGCAACGGGTCGCCGTCAAACTGACGATACAGATTAATGTAACCATCCACGCCGTTCGGCGTGCTGAGCGGCAAACGCATAGACCAGAAACGATCCGACCCGATTACCTCATCGGTCTTCAAGTGTACTCGCTGCCAGGTCCAGTAAATCCTTCCTTCACGCATCGTGGCGCGCGGCCTCGATCCGTTAGTGCTAAGTTGACCAAGCGCCACGTCATTCAACTCTGGCTGCCGCTCGCAGTTCAACTGAATCGTGGCATAGGCAAATTCGCCCGGCTCAAGCAACGCCAGCACGCCTTCAAACAATTCATTCAGGGTTCCGGCAGATGCTACCGCGCGACACGCTCGCCGCACTTGAATGTTCCGCGTCGCCCGCGCGCGCCGCTCGCCGAGGTTGCGTTTGACGCTGGCGCGCAATTCGTCAACCTCGTGATAGCGCAGTTGCCCGACCGCAACCACGACCGCAACGCCAACCACAAAAAGAAGCACGGCAGTAACGCCGTTGCCGCTGTTGACGAAGAGCATCGCCAACAATCCAAAGGCGGCGCTGACGGCATAGAGCACCAGCACTACGCGGCGCTGTGACCAACCGCGCGCTAAAAGCATGTGGTGAATGTGTTCGCGGTCGCCCAGGAAAATCGGCTTACCGCTGACGAGTCGCCGGGCGATAGTAATTGTCGTGTCAACGACCGGCAGACCAAACGCAAGAATGGGAATCGCAACCACGATCGCAGTCGTCGACTTCTGCGATCCCTGGATCGACAATGCCGCCAAAGAGAAGCCGATCAAGAGCGCGCCGGAATCTCCAAGAAAGATTGAGGCCGGATTGAAGTTGTAACGCAGGAAACCCGCCAACGCTCCCGTGAGCACCAGTGCAATCACCGTCACATATGAATAACCCTGGAGCAGTGAAACCACCAGGATCACCAGTGACGAGAAGAGCGCCGAACCTGTCGCCAACCCGTCAATCCCATCAATCAGGTTAAAGGCGTTCGCGATCCCTACTACCCAAACCATCGTCAAAAGCAGGCCGGCGATCATTGGTAGGTTGACGCCCCCGACAAACGGAATCGAAAGCGCCACAATCCGCCCACCAAGGGCATAAAACAAAGCTGCGACGGCGCCCAGGGCGACAAACTTAACCACCGCATTGGCTCCGCGCAGATCGTCATACACTCCAATTATTAAGACCAGCGTCGCGCAGACGAGAAAAGCAATAATCTTGCGTACGTCGGCATGCAGGTTCTCAGTGAGGGCGTTATGTAAGAAGAGCAAACCGGAAAGCGCAACCAACACTGCCAAGAAGATCGCGACGCCGCCGAGTCGCGGCACTGGAGTTACGTGCACGCGGCGGTCATCGCGAGGCTCATCGACCAGACGGAACCGTGCGCAAAAACGTCGCACCAGCGGCGTCAGCACCAGCGATGACGTCGTAGCAATCAGAAAGAGCGCGAAATATGTTTTCAGTTTCTCACTCCCGTAAAGGAATCCTTATCGTACTGCAGACTGCAACTTAGTGGCTGCGGGTTCAAGCTTCCCTTCGGTCGCATTCACCCCGAGCGCCTCGACGTGCGCGACGAATCGCGGCAACAAAACCGACTTCGAAAACTCCCGCGCCAAAGACGCTGCTACCGAACCGTTTGCGGTAGCAAGCGGGTTAATCGCGCGATGCTCGTCAGCGGAACCGAGGATGAACCGAGCGACTGAATCGACGTCACCGTGGTCTGCATGGAAAGCTCTCTCCGACTCGTTGATGCGCGCGATGATGTCTCCCATGTGGCTCTGCCGCGGGCCAATATAGATCAAGGAGGATCCAATCGTCAGTAGGTTGTAGATTTTTGACGGATGTACAATGCCTACGAACTCTTCGCCCATCACCACGACGTGCAAGTCCGCGGCTGATAGCAGGGCTGAGAGTTTCTCGATCGGTTGGTATGGGAGACAAAGGACGTTCTTCAGTTGGTTGTCGCGCGCAAAGTCGCTAACTCTCTTCTGTTCGCTTCCGCCCCCGGCGAAACAAAAAACAATGTCTTCGCGTGGCCCCAACTCCAGGGCGGCCGCCATCAAAGTATCCAGCGGATGACATGGACTATGATTGCCCGCGTACATCACCACGAATTTGTCCGCCAGGTTATGAGTGCGCCGAAATGCCTCCCTGCCCGCTACGTCGAACCGCACGGCATCGTCATGCGCCCACGGCGGAATCACTTCGATCTTTTCGTCCGAAATTCCCTTGGCGACGATGCGTTCCTTCGCGAATCGATCGAGGGCGACGATCTTTGCCGCACGACGCATGCTGGTGTGGAGCAATGCGCCCAGCAGCTTCGCTGTCAGAGATCCATGCCTGAGCCAACCGGCGGCGATCGCTTCGTCCGGATTCAAATCCATCACCCAGAAAATCATCCGGCCGCCCTTGAGCCGCGTAAACCATGACGCCAACCACGAAATCAAAGGCGGCGACGTGAGCGCTACGACGACGTCCTGATGCGGCAAGACCGCCAAACGAAACGCGCAAGCAATCGAAAAGCTGGCAAAGTTCGCGGCGCGCCTGAAGCGGGAGTTTTTGTTCGCACGGATCGACCGCACGCGAATGACGTCGACTCCATTACAGCGCTCGCGCCGCGGGAAACGCAGTTGCTGATCATCGTAACCACGGTCGCCGCAAACAATCGTCACGTCATGGCCGCGTTCGACCAGACCCGCCGCGAGGTCGGTTAGCTGCTGGGCCGTCGCTACCACATCCGGCCAAAAACATTGATTGAGTAGTAAGACTTTCAACTTAGTTTCAAGTTTCGAGTTTCAAGTTCCGAGTTGCTGACAAAGGTCGAGCTATGGTCGCACTTTGTATTTGGTTCCCTTGTAGCCTGACCCGCGCAGATAGTTCATTAACCCGGCGATCATACGACCGGTTTCAGTGGCAGGGTCGGCGAGTTCATGAAAATCCTTCTCATTGAGATATCCCTGATCGAGGGCCACGTATAGCTGACATCTGACTTCGCCAGCTGATCCTTTGGCATTCGCCAGGAATTGGACAAACTCCCCGGTGCCGCTTCTGTCGTGTCCTTCCGCAATGTTAGACATTATCGAGACCGCGGCTCGGCGGATCTGATCTTTCAATCCAAAGTCCTTAGCGAAATTTCCTTTCCCTGACACTTCGTAAACTCGGCGGGTAAGCTCACGTGCCTTCTTCCAGCATTCGATTTCTTCAAATTTCTTGAATGTCGCCATGGATGTTCCTCCAGTTAGTGAGAGTGATGGTTTAACTCGAAACCTGAAACTAGAAACTTGAAACTTCGCTCTGTGGCTAATTTCTTCTCGCCGCGAAGTCGGCAATCGTTCGTTCCAACCCCTCGGCCAAAGTGATTGTCGGTTGCCAACCGAGCAGTTCACGGGCCCGCGTGATGTCTGGCTTGCGTTGGCGAGGATCGTCCATGGGCAGCGGCTCGCGTTTAATGTCTGCGTTCGACCCACACCGGCGCGCGACTTCTACGGCGAGCTCCTCGATCGTGAACTCGACCGGATTTCCCAAGTTGATCGGCTCATGCAAATCCTCTGCATTCATCAAACGGACCAGGCCGTCCACCAGATCATCAACATAACAAAACGATCGCGTCTGTTTGCCGTCACCGTAGATGGTCAGAGGTTCGTTGCTCAGCGCCTGGACGATGAAATTTGAGACTACTCGCCCGTCGTTCTCGACCATCCGCGGCCCATACGTGTTGAAGATGCGCGCGATCCTAGTGTCCACGCCGTTTTGTCGATGGTAATCCATCATCAAAGTTTCCGCCACGCGCTTGCCTTCGTCATAGCAACTGCGCAAACCGATTGGATTGACGTTTCCCCAATACTTCTCGGTCTGCGGATGCTCGAGCGGATCGCCGTACACTTCCGACGTTGAAGCTTGCAGAATGCGCGCGCGCACGCGTTTGGCGAGGCCCAGCATGTTAAGCGTGCCCATCACGTTTGTCTTGACGGTCTTCACCGGATTGTATTGGTAATGGACGGGCGACGCGGGACACGCCAAGTTATAAATCTGATCCACTTCCACCAGCGTGGGTTCGATCACATCGTGACGCATCAGTTCAAAGTTGTGGTTGTCAAGCAAATGGCGAATGTTTTCGCGCCGGCCGGTGAAGTAATTGTCGAGACAGATCACCTCGTGTCCGTCAACGACCAGCCGATCGCATAGATGCGACCCGATAAAACCCGCGCCGCCAGTTATGAGTATTCGCATTTTAGTATCAGTGTAATCTGTGTAATCTGCGGACTACCTTCTTACGCATTGGTTCCCGAGATACAAAACATCCATCTTCGTCTTTACAAAACAATCAATCGCCTCTCGCGGCGTGCACACGATGGGCTCGTTTTCGTTGAACGAGGTGTTCAGCACCACCGGCACTCCGGTCAATTCATTGAAGTCAGAAATCAACTGGTAGTAACGTGGATTCGCCTCACGCGAAACCGTTTGCAAACGGCCCGATCCGTCCACGTGCGTCACAGCAGGAATAGTTGCGCGTTGCTCTGGCCTCACCTGATAGACCATCAGCATCGTCGGCGATGGATGCGTCTGTTCAAAATACTCCCCAACACATTCTTCCAGGATCGAAGGCGCGAACGGCCGGAACGATTCGCGCTTCTTGATCCGCGTGTTCAGCACGTCTTTCATTTCGGCGCGGCGCGGATCGACTATGATCGATCGATTGCCGAGGGCGCGCGGCCCAAACTCCATGCGTCCCTGAAACCAACCGACGACCAGGCCATCCGCGATGTCGCGCGCGGCGCGCTGCGTCACGTCTTGATCAGACAAGGTTTCGTAAGCCAACACGCCGCGATCAAGTTCAGCGCGAATTTCGCCAGCGCTAAACTCGGGCCCGTTGTACGCAGTTTCCATTACGTAACGCGGCGAAGGGCAAGGCGCCAAGGGCAACGAGCCCGGCGCAAGATCATTTCCCGCGCGACGCTTAGCGCTTTGCGCTTCGCGCTTAGCCAACTCGCTGTGAATCTGATAGCAAACGCCGAGCGCCGTGCCGCTGTCACCTGCTGCCGGCTGAACGAATACTTGTCGAAAGGGCGTGTTGAGCAGAATCTTTCCGTTCATCACAGAGTTGTAAGCCACGCCGCCTGACAACCCCAGATCAGTCATTCCTGTTTGCTCGTGCAGATGATTCAAGATGTGAAAGGCAACTTCTTCCAGACGCAATTGCAAACTGGCCGCAATGTCGCGGTCGCGATCGGTTAGCGGCACGCCTGGTTCGCGTGGCGGACCGAATGTGCGCGCGTATTCGTCCGAAAAGAGTCTGCCGATTCGTGGGCTTCCGTCATCCCAGGTCATATCGACGCCTTCGGCATGGTGGCGAAAGTAATCCAGGTTCAAACGAAACTTACCGTCACCTTCAGTGCGAATGACGTCGCGAAACTGATCGATGAAACGCGGTTTCCCGTGCGGCGCCAGACCCATCACTTTTCCTTCATCGCCATAATGGGGAAAGCCAAGGAATTGAGTAGTCGCGGTGTAAACAATTCCGGTCGAGTGCGGGTACTCGACCTGGCCCAGGGTCTTGATCGAGTTCCCTTCTCCGACAGCCCACATGGTCGAAATGAAATCACCGAAGCCATCGATCGAAAGCAACGCCGCGCGTTCAAACGGCGAGACGAAAAACGAACTGGCGAGGTGCGCCCGGTGATGTTCGATGTTATGAAACTGCGCGCGCAGGTTCGACGCCGAAGTTCCGAGAGCCCTTGCCAACTCCTGCGGTAGATCGCGAACCTTGGCTGTGTTGCCCAGGCGATCCTTTATCTGCTGGAGAATGCCTCGCCTGTTCCCATTGCCGTTTTCAGTTGAGCCCTCCGTAACGGTCGGGCTAGTGCTCCGGAATAAGGCGTCCGCTGCTTCCGTGGTCGTTGCTGCCTCCCGCTTACTGCCTTCTGCCGTCTGCCTACTGCCTCCTGCCTCCTGCCTTCTGCTTTCTGCCTTCTGCTTTCTCTGTGCCTCTGTGTCTCTGTGGCTGAGCCTGCGGGCCGCAAACAAGACCTTCTTGTGCAAATGCGCTGAAGGATCGCGCGAAATGCCGACGTGCTCTACCTCTGCAATTCCAACGCCGGCTGCTTGCAGGCAGTATTTGATCGCTTCGGTAGGAAAGCCGGCGCAATGCTTGATGCGATTGAAGCGCTCTTCTTCGGCAGCGGCAATCAGCTTGCCGTCGCGAATGATCGCCGCCGCCGCGTCACCGTGATAAGCGTTTATTCCGAGGATGTACATCGGTCGCTAAGCCGCGAACACACGAGTTGCTTTACCGGGTTTTGCCGCTATACTATCAACCTTGCAATTCCCACGAGGTGCAAAGACATGAGCCATCAAATCGGGTCACTCGACGAACTAATGAAGAAGCTGCCCCTCGAACACCAGCGCAGACTCCGAGACTTTGCCGAGCTTTTACTTGGCCAGAAAGAGCAACGACAGGGCGATCCGCGATTCCAGTGGGCCGGAGCATTAAGCGAGCTTCGGAATCGTTACGACTCGGTCGAGCTACAGCATCAAATCTCGCGCTGGAGAATCGAAGGTGAATGAAGCTACTCGTCGATACCAACGTCTTTTTGGAGATTCTACTCTCAGACTCCCGCTCAGATGAAGCCAGAGAATTTCTCGGAAACTCCAACGGGCATGAGCTTTTTGTATCGGACTTTGCCCTGCATTCCATCGGCCTGCTTTTGCTCCGCCGAAACCTTTCGGAGGTTTTCGTGCAGTTTCTAGAGGACACAATCGATGCGATAGGTGTCAAGATGGTCTCCCTAACCGAGCGGGAACTGAGAACTGTTGTAAGTAACGCCTCGGCTTTTGATTTCGACTTCGACGACGCCTACCAGTACTCGGTGGCAGAAAAGATTTCACGCTTATCAGTTTTGATACTGACTTCGACCGATCAAAGCGCGGCAGAAAGTCTCCGGCAGACGTTTCCTAAATCGCTAAACCCACGAGGCTTGATGCGATTGAAGCGCTCTTCTTCGGCAGCGGCAATCAGCTTGCCGTCGCGAATGATCGCCGCCGCCGCGTCACCGTGATAGGCGTTAATGCCGAGAATGATCATTGATGAATTTCGGATGGCGGATTTTGGATCGTCACCGAAGCTCATAGCCAGCTAAGCTAGGGTCGCTCCTCGCTCTTTTGCTTCTCTGACAGTAGAAGGCTTTCAACGTCCATCAAGTCTTGGGCTCTTCCGACCAATCGTTTGTTGGTGACTAAATCCTGCGGAGAAAGAAACTGTGTGGCTACATCGCCGAACTCTGCTTCTACCCTGTTAGTCCAACTACCTTCAAATTCAAGTCCCCTCAAGCTCATGAGCACATCGATCCGGGAAGGTGCGCGGCCCATGTGATAAACGATGCTTGTATCGGTGAAGTCTTCAACGGTTACACCTCCGAGTGGTGCTCCAAAGTTCCGCAAGGCGGCATAAACCCTCTTAGCATTTTCAATGTCAGGGCTCACCCAGACGTCTAAATCCTTCGTGTAACGAGGCTCGGTGTGCTTAATAACCGCATAGCCGCCGACAACGAGGTATCTAGCTTTCGCTTCGTTCAATGCTCTCAACAGATCTTTGAAGTCTGAGTTCATCCTCTGTTTGGCCTTTTAATCCGTGCGCAAATACAACCAACTCCCACGCGGCATCAAATCTGGCGGTGTCATCCTGGCTTTGCCAGAACTCAATATCGAAGGACCGATCCATGTCCGCGACCTTGCCCACGCGCATCATGACCAGTCGATTGTGTTCGTCTCGATATTTAGCTTGCCTCATGGTGATTTGCTAATCGAAGTCAGCTTCCATTATACAGTAACGGCAAGGCTTCCTCCGTGCCTCTCTGCCTCTGTGGCTAAGTCTCCGGGCAGTGCTTGATGCGATTGAAGCGCTCTTCTTCGGCAGCGGCAATCAGCTTGCCGTCGCGAATGATCGCCGCCGCCGCGTCACCGTGATAAGCGTTGATGCCGAGGATGATCATCCAAGAGTTTCGGATTGCGGACTAGGAATTGCAAATCGATGACAACGGCTTCCTGCCTACTGCTTGCTGCCTTCTGCCTTTCGCAGTTTCGCGTCCATGAGCCTAATTGCCAACAAGCCTTCCGCGACTGCCCGCTCGTACGCATAGCGCGCAGCGGCAGCGCCGCGAAACGGCCCGCCCGCTTTCAAGTAAGCCAGCGCGCCAACGATCGGCGGCATCAAGCCGGCGCGGCGCAGATGATCGCGCAATCTTGGCTGGCGGCCATTCGACAGACCACGCTCGTTCAGGAGTTGGTAGGAAACCTGAGATGCGACCCAGCGCTCCACGGACTTTCGATCGTCATGCACTAGCTTGTTTCGAAATCGATAAACCTCGCCTTCGGCCGAAAAACACTGAGTGTGGTCCGGCTGAGAAATACTCACGTCGTTGTGCCGAAACAACCGCAGCTGCGGCGGACAAAGAGACCCGGCAAGCGCAGTTCCGTAATAGCGGTATTCAAATGGCGTGATGCCACCCGCGACCTGTCCCCACGGAACATCGTTCTCCAGCTCCTGCAAGAACCTCTCAGGCACTTGCATATCCGCATCGAGCGCAAGGACATACTCGCTCGTTATTCCTGTTTGACGTATGCCGTATTCCCATTGCGCCACGTGCGTGTCGAAAGCGCGTTCGCACCACATCACGTTTTGAAAGCTCTTCGCAATAGGTTTGGTCTGATCGGTTGAGCCCGAATCAAGAACGACGACCGAAGTCGCCCAACGCAGCGACTCCAAGGTTCTGGCGATGTTTGGTTCCTCGTTCCAGGTAAGAACCACCGGCGTTACTTGCTTCAAAGATTCAGAAACCATGGGTGGTGAAAGGCTGCTAATGGTTCGTCAAGACTGAGGCTAAGCCGATCGCTTCATCTGACTCACACTTGCCACAATCCTTTCTTCCGCGGCGCGTTCTTTCGGAACGCCAAGAATCATCCAAACAACATCGCCGCCCTGAACGCGACGGCCCGTATCGAGATCCCAAAGCAGATAGTCATGGTCGCTTAGCAACTGGGTAGCGAATGCTGCCTTATGCGAACCGGAAATACCGTCACTCCATCCACTCAACTCAGAAACGACCAGCGGGCGGCCATGATCCAGCAGCGAAAGGCCGCCGCAGAGCACATCGAACTCACCACCTTCAACGTCCATTTTTATCAGGTCCGGCATTCCCCAATTCTCTGCCTCGCGATCAAGCGTCGTGACATCGACACTGACGAGCTGCTCTCGACCTTTGCCAAAAATCGTTTCCCCGTAAGTGGGACCAGAGCCGAGATGACCTGTTGATCCAGTAACAGTATCGATACTAAACAAGTCGCTCCCAGTCTTTCCCCCAAGCGCGCTCTTTCTGATCGAAATGTTGTCGCTCTTATTGGTCGCAACGTTAAGCTCTAATAGTTTCACGTTGGCCGGATCAGGTTCGTACGCCACGACGCGTCCAGCTCGACCGACCCAGCATGAAAACAGCACCGAGTAGAAACCAATGTTGGCGCCAACATCGAACACGGTGTCCCCACTGGCGATGATGCCCCGCAATGCCTTCACATAGTTTGACTCGTATCTGCTAGCGCCTTTCGCAACCAGGCCGAGATGTTGGCGCAGCCGGACCTTGAGTTCCGTGTGCGGCTCCAAATGTGAAATCTTTAGAGTGAGATTAGGAACAAAGGGCCGAATTAGCTGATAAAGAGTCTTCGCCATCCCACTAGCTCAAGCTGCTTGCGAATGTCTCACTTCGTTTGAGCATTCTTCGCCGGGCTCTACCAGTTGCCGATACTGATCGGCCATTTGTTCGGCGATCGTTTCCCAGGAATACTCTCGCTCCATCCAGTCACGTCCTCGCTGGCCCATCTCATGCCGAGGCATGCTTACCGCTCGAGTGATCGCCTCCGCTAGCGACGCCTCGTCGTTGTCCACCCAGAGTCCGCAGCCAACTTCTTCAACGCGCGCCCACGGCGTTCCCCGACTGGCGATCACGGGCACGCCACGAGCCAAAGCCTCGGCCACGACGATGCAAAAGTTCTCCTTAAAAGACGGAACCACACACAAATCAGCTTCTTTGAAGTGTCGTTCCCTGGGTTCTCCTTCCACTCGACCATGAAATCCTACGCGCTTCGACAATCCCAACTCGACGCTCATCGCTTCGAGGTGCTTCCGATATACTGAGTTTCCATCTCCACAGATAGACAGAGTGACGTCCTCTCGCAGTCGGGCCATCGCTGCCAACAGATTCTCGATACCCTTGATCGGGTGCAATCGTCCAAGATAAAGCAGACGAAGCCCAGCATTCATAGTCCGGTCGTAGCTGTTCGCGCGGGGCACGTCGATCCCGTTCGGAATGACAATCGCGCGCGCATTCGGAATTCTGTCGATGCTTTCCGTTCGCTCTGCTTCGCTTGTCGCATGAAGCACAACGCGGCGTTGGGAACATAAGCTGTTGCAGACCTTTTCCCACACTAATTTTACTCGCGTTCGGCTGGTCATGTTCCAGCGCTGCAATGCGCCCCGCGTAGACCAGACGAGTGGCTTTCGCAACATGCAACAAAACATTAGCGTAGGAATAGTGGGCGCGGAATAGACTGCCGTTAAGTGAACAACGTCAGCCCAACGGATCATACTCCAGAGGCGAATGAACAGGCTCGGAGCAATGTCGGGCCGAACCCAACGATGGCAGTAATACACGTCATAACCTGCCGGTAATCGGACTGGTGCAGCTTCGACGGTGAGTCTTTGAGGGCCATCACTATCTGTCGTAAGCACTCGCAGCTCCAGGTCGGTAATCTTGGCAAGATTACTACAGAGGCTGTAGCCAGAATAGATCGGCCCCCCGTAATCAGTCGCTGGATAGAAGGAAGGTGAGATATGGAGAACTTTCAACTAATTACTATTAGCTGGCGAGACGAATCTCTTGTTGGCAGCGATTGAGAACGGAAGCGGGCAGCTCACTCAGGATGACTTCGTAAAGGTTTTTTTTGAAATGGTCAAACGTGAAATTCTGCTGCCACCGGTTGTAACCGGCCTCACCAAGTCTCTTCCTCAAATTGGAATCAAGACATAGCGAAGTGATTGCGTCCGCAAGGTGCTTTGTATTTCCGTATTCGACAAGTAAGCCGGTTTTGTGATCCTTCACGACCTCGGGCGCTGCGCCGCTATTCGCAGCGATCACGGGTTTGCGAGCACGCATTGCTTCGAGATAGACAATACCGAAACCCTCCCGCGCGCTCGGCATCACAAACAAATCGCATGATCGATAATGTTCTTGAAGAGCGTCTGAATCGATGGAGCCAACAAAGTTAACGTGGGCAGCAACGCCTTTCTCCCGAGCCAGACTCTTGTGACGGTTCAGATCGCTTCCACTCCCGACCACGAAGTATTGTAACTGCGGAACCTGAGTCAGCACTGCGGGCAGCGCTTCGATAACCGTATCAATACCCTTGTATCGCTCGCCCTGTTCGAGTCTGCAGACCGAGAGTAACTTAACGCCCTTCGCTTCAGCCTGAAGGGTAGGGGCGGCGAGACGAGCGCCCAACTCCGAGCTATCTCTTGGATCAAGATCCAGCGACGGCGGAACGAGCTTTATGGCGCTGGCTTCTATTTCATTTATCTGGCTCAGCCGTTCTTTAGTAAACTTGCTAATCGACACAACGAAATCCGCTCGACCGAGAGCGAGCCGTTTGGTGAACGAAAGTCTGTCCCAGGCTTCGATGCCATAGGCAATGACGCCGTAACGCAGCTTGGGGCGCAAGCGTTTCAGGACCAAGCCCAGCGGCGCGTAGTTCACGTGACCAAACAGCACGAGGTCGAGAGGCGATCTAAAGGCAAGTCCGCATGCCCGCCGCACCAGCGCGAACCGATTACCTCCAAATCCTTCCAACGACGGGTTCGTCAGGCCGTTCCCACTGCTCGCCACGTCGGCCGGCGTATCGTTTGCGATCAGCACCCGCACGTCCGTCCCAGCCAGACGTTGGTCAGATTGCGCCAGCGCTTGACAGACTATGCGGTTGTAGGTCGGAATCCCGCCGCGCGCACCGAAAGTATCTGTCTGAAGAACCAGAATCATGCTGGAGAACCGGATTAGTCGTCGCAAGGCTTCCTAAATGAAGCAAAGATATTCGAGCGCAGACCCGCAAGAAGATCTGAGCTATTCACGACGCGCTCATAGCAATAACCAAGCAACAAAGCCGGCCGAGCGAACGCAAGATAGCTTGGCTCCTTCTCGACCATGCAAATTTGTTCAGCATCAAATCCTGCCGCCTGGAAGCATTTCCTGATTGCTCTTTGCGTATTGACTTTGTAATGCGTTTCAAAAGGGTCGAGGTCTATGCACTTACCGGTCCAGCGTAGCGCCCTTCGGTGAAACGTGTGCGGAGTGGCAAAAGCAATTAGCGCAACATAGTGGAAGAGATTTGGCGTGCGAAAGAATAGCCTTCCCCCAGGCTTCAAAACCCGGAACACTTCGGATGCACACTTGTCGGGCTGTTCAATATGTTCCAGCACATAATCCATCAACACAGCGTCAAACACTGAGTCAGGGAAAGGCAACTGATAAGCACTACCCTGAGCCTTCGCCGTAACGAAGTAATTATCGCGAACGTCATCGCCGACGTCACAGCCCACTACGAAGCGCGACTCAGAGCGTACATCTGTTTCGCCTCTACCGAATCCACACCCAAGATCGAGTACATAACCCTCAGGTCGGAGTCTACTTCGTATCAGACGATAGAACTCGGTCGTCCCGTCGACTTGATCGCGATAGAGGCGCTCCATTAACGCTTTGGATTTGGCCCCCAACATTCCTCGTGATCTTCAGTGTGTGGCTGGTAGCAACGATTGAGTTCGCACTCAGGATGTCAGAGGTTTGTACCGTCCCGGCGGAATCAATTCTGCCGTCCCGCTGACGTGACTGATCCCCCGCCGACGTACCCACCACAACATTAGTGAAGTGGCTACGAGGTTTTGCACCATCCCACCGAACATCAGTTCCGTACTCGAACCGATCCCATTCAGGGCGTAGACAAAAAAGGCTAAGAAGATTGCCTGCCCTCCCACCCCGGAACGTCCAGACCCGATCAAGTGCTCGGTCCCTGCCAAGACGAGGCCCAAGAAGACCATGGTCAGGAGAGCGCCGGCTGTGCCAAAGTTAACGTAGCCTTCCCCGAGCAGGGTAATCCCAAACGACGATGTCTTAACGCCTTCTTCGTTCGAGACTCCGTACGCAATTGCGTAGAAATTATTAGCATAATTCGCTTGTGGCTTTTCAGGCCAAATGACGCGAGGGATGAGCGTCAGTGCCAAGTACTTGTAGGTGGTGCCATATTGGTACTCCACCATAGACGGGGTCATTGTGTAGATCTCGGCAAACTCGTGAATCAGGTCGGTGCGACTTGAAGCGTCGGCGGTGGATTCACTTAGTCGTCTGCGGCCCCAGAACGTTTCCCACCAGAAGTTAGATGCTTGCGCTACCCAGTCAACGGCCCGATTGGCGGTGCTGGTGGATTGTCGCGCCTGCGTCTCTTCAAGTGCCGCTCTTCTTATCTCCATCTTCACGGGCGAAAAGAAGAGGAACGCCATGGCGATTACAGTCAAACTAACAACTGGCACTCTCCTAGTGTATGTCCATTTGCTTATGAACAGCACCGCCAGGGGGACGATCATGGTCTCAAGCATCGTGGTCGAAAAACCGCGGAGCGCGGTGTACCCAACGAGGGCGTAAAGCATCGCCATGTGGCGCTTATGTTTACGTACCGAGAATGCCAGCCACGACAGAATTACGATCGCAACCAGCAACTGATTCTGCAGTAACGTAAAGAGAGCCGAGAACTGTAGCGCTGTCTCTTGCGAGAGCATGTTCTGAATCCGGCCAGAGAAAAGCGACGCGACAAACACGACGACGCAAAAGATCTCCGCTCGTTGTTCGTTGAGTTGAAGGCGGACGCAAGGCAGAACCTTCATAAACCGGCCGTCACGGATCACATAGTAGGTAATCTGTAGGACGAGCACGCTAAAGATCGTAATTAGTAACGCCGCGATTACGGCCGAGTTTTCAAGATAGAACACTTCGCCGCCTACCAGATCGACCTTGGATTCCTGGGTGAAAATCGGCGTCGCGTATTGAACCGCAAACGACAGGCACAAAACGGGCATTATCGGCAGGCCCGTTTCCCCGCGCGCGACATAACGAAAGGTTGGATAGAGGCAGACGTCCAACAAGACCATCGCGAGGATTAGCTGCCAGGTGGAATAGTCGTACCAGGGCAGAAAGGTTGGAACCAACAGCGTCGCAAACGCCAAGAACAGCACCACAAGACGGAGCTTTACAGGTGCCTTTGTAAACTCTCGTACAATTCCAAAAGAAGATATCCTGGTTGTTAACATTCCGGTGCTGAGTTGCAGATCTGTCGCGGCACTATTGATCGAGGTGCGTGACCACCTCATCTTTCCAAATCTTGCTCGGCCCACTCCACGAGTTGCTGGGCGCGGCCGATGTAGGTATGGCCGCCGTTAACCACGGCATCAAATGCTCTCTCTGCCACGCCGACTCATTGGCGAGATAGAAACGAATCTTGTCACGAGCCTCATCCACTGATGCGAAACACTCGACGCTCTCGCCCTCGGTGAACAACTCAAGTATCGCCGGTGTACGGGTCACCAACGAGAAAGCACGGCAAGCCGGTTGCTCGAAAGTGCGCATGTTGGGACCCGGCCATTCCACTCCGTCGATTAAGTTCAAAAGAATTCGATTGCTGGCGCACGCTCTTACAAACTCCCGGATGATCGATCCGGATAATATTCTGCCAGTCGACATATGACCTTTGCGAGTTGTCGCCCCTAGATCAATTTGCGCAAAGCAAGCAACTCTTACTTCCCGGTGCGATCAACTGATCGGCGATGAGCCGGCCATCACGAGCGGCGAGGACTCCTGTGGCCGCGACATACATCTCCAGAGAAAACAGCATTGAATTAACATCATCGCGGTGTAGGCGGTAAGCGAGACCCAGGCGGCGCCCCAAATGCCAAATCGCTGCAACGACAGGCTAAGACCAACAATCGTAATGACGGAGCCTACAACCGCTCCATAAGTTCCATACATCGGCTTGCCCATGCCTCTTAACACGTCTGCAAGCATTACACTCGTGCCGAGGGAAATCGATGCCGGAGCTAAAATCCGCAAGAGTTGCGCCGTTTGAACGTACGCCGCCCCAAACAGAATCTTTGTAACAAATGGGGCTGCAACCATCAGAAGCAATCCAGCCGGCACCAATACGAGCGCCGTGCACATGATGGCAAGACGCGCGTGCCGTCGCTGTTCGGCCCATTCGCCATTGGCCCGAGCGATCTTGCTAAAACCGATCGGTCCGACTGCGGCGGGGATTACCAAAAGGACACCGGACAAGGTCGCCGCCGCCGCGTACTGCCCTAGATCAGCCGGTACGACCCAGATGGATAGCAGCAACTGATCCAACTGTTGATTGACCGTATAAGCGAGCCCGCTGAAGTAAACCGCGAAGCCATACTTGAAGATTCGTCTTAGGGGCGCATTTCCATCGCCCTTGTTTCTCCCCTTCAGTTGCGCGAGCTTCGAATAGAGGTAGCTGCAAAGAATTATGAGAATGACGATCTGAACCAGAAGCAGATTTAAGATCGTTAGACTTGCCGCAATCGCCAATACAAACACCGCCAGAGTCCAAGTGCCGCTTCGAAAGACACGCGCGATATTCCAATGTTTGAAATCCCCACTGCCTTGGTAGATGGGAAAGAGTAGGCCTCCGTAAATAGCCAGAGGAATGTAGAGCGAGAAGATCCCTGGGATCCACTCTTGATTAGGAAATTGCTTTCCTAGGATCCACGGCGAAGTCCACCAATAAAGCACCATTGCCGGCACAGCTACAACGAGCGTGAACTTCAAGGCCAATCGTTGCAAGCGCTCCGGCCTGGCCCATCCCGCACCCACTGCGTAGACGAAAGCGTGCTGGAGTCCCAGGCTAATTAGAATTCCTATGACTCCCGGCCACAACATGGCAGCGCTTAGCTGTCCGCGCCCGGTTGGCCCTAACCATCTCGCCAGAAGGATCCCACTTACCAGGCCCAGACCATTAAGAACCATCTCTACCGAAAAGTTGTGGGCGTAGTCGCCCATTCCCGTGAACCGCGGACGAATCGTGTCAGTCCAGACTGCAACCCACTGGTCCGAGGGTTGACCACTATCGCGAGGCCTTTTCTTCAAACTCGGAAGACTACGGTCCACTGTCATTGAAATCCCTTCTCAAACTGCTGCAGTATGCTCCGCACCCGGTCAGTGTAAGTTTGCGCCGTCAATACTTTCGCGTGGCCCGCCTGGGCCACGCGAGTTCTCAGCCGTGTATCCGCGATAAGCGTTGCGATGAGATCTGGCAATTCGTTCGCGTCCCGGTAATAGAAAAGGTGCTCCCCATGAACAAACTCTCCCTCCATTTCCGGGCAAGGAGAGGACACTTGTAAGCCGCCCGCCACCGGAATCTCGAAGAATCGCATGTTGGCACCGGGATAATTTGACGGGTCAATGATGTTGAGATTGATCTTCGAACTGGCAACGGCTTTTGCAAACTCAGTCTCATAGAGAGGCCGTCCCCTCCAGTTATTGGCAACGGCCTTGTTGTCACGACACCGTCGCCCCCAATCGGGACCCCAGATCTTCAAATCAAAGCCGTCTAGCTTTGAGAGGATTGCTTCCCGCTCGGGTCGCCAGCCACCTACGAATGTGACATCAGCACCGTACTCAAGCCTTTCAGACTCGGTACAGTCCACTGGCGAATGCATTGAGGGATCAGCGGCTAGCGGGATCCACACGACACGCCTTGCGCCCATTCTCCGCAACTGCTCTACGCTGGATCGACTATGAGAGGCGACAAGATCAAAGAGCGGCAGACACAAGATCAAGTTGCCGCCCACATTCAAAAGCGTATCAGGCCAGACGTGTACGAGCGCGGCGTTGCTCGCGGAACGGATCTGGGCTAGCGCCCCGGCCTGAATGGGATAGTGCCCAAAAGTCAAAAGATAATCCGGTTGAGACTGAACAGCGTGAATCACTAAATCGCGATTGCCTTTTCGTATCCAAGCCTCGACGGGGACGAAGTTGTTGAATGCGCGTCCCAGGCGTCCAAACCGGCAATGTTGCGCGATTGCTTGAACAATATCGAAACTCAACACTTCGCACCCGCAGGACTCGAAAGCCGTTCGGTAAGAGCGCTCCAACGAGCCCTGTGCGAACTGGCCCACAATGATTACTCTGGGCGCTTGCTCAGTCATTAATTGGAAGTTAAAGACCCTAATCTGGTAATTCGACGGGAGACGTGCGTGGCGCTAATGGACAGCAACTAGTCGGGCTTGTTGACGGCGGCGGATAAATTCCGCCAACCTGACGCGGATTGCTGCCAGCATCTTGATTGGCGCAAGCAGACCAGCAAAAGTCACACCGAAATAGAGCAACCAAAGGTAGAGTCGATCATGTAAAGAGAGATCGTATTCCGCCAGCAACTTTCCCGGCCACATTCCGCGGGCAATCCCCGCGGCAAAGCTCCAGTTAGACACCACCCGATATTCGAAAAGCCAGAAAGGGTAGGAGGACAGGAAGACTCTGGCCATGATCCGCCGTAGCGTTTTGGATTGTTCCGTCTTTGACACGAGCGGTAACACCGCGTCAGCGGTGACGCGAATCACCGAATCCAAACCCGTGTGGCGCGATTGAAAGGACCAGCGTTCATTCGCCCACTTGGATTCAGAATTAGGAACCGTGCGATCTTCCACCCTGACGTCCTTCCGAATCGCGCAAAGATCGAGTGCACCCAAGCGCCCCCCGGCAGCGATGATGCGGCACGCGATGTAGATTTGGTAATAGATGGATCGGTCCCAGCGATCTGTTTCGTGGTTGACCGCGGCTGCTTGGTCAAAGATCAAACCGCTAACAAGACTGAAAGAGCGAAAATGAGTGACGGCGGCGGCGGGGCCCATTCCTAACAGGCGCGTGCCTTGCGCACGTCGCGTCAACTCCGCAGAGGCCCAATCCTCAACATTGGCAAAGGCAATCTCGGGAAGGTTCAGGTCGCGAAGCATCGCGGCCACGTTGTCGAGCGTATCGGGACTAGCCAGAGCATCATCGTTGCCGAGGAGAAAGACATAGCGACCACGGGCCGCGCCCAGACAAAACCGCACGTTACCGTCATAACCAAGATTCTTGGGGTGAGCGAAATAACGAAATACCCGATCTGACTTCTGCAGCAGTGAGGGAATAACCTCACAGGAATCATCGGGCGAGCAATCATCCGAGACTAGGATCTCGAAATCGTTGTACGTTTGCGTCAATAAGCTATCCAACACAATTTCGAGATAGCGACGATGCTTGTAGTGTGGAATAGCAACTGTGATGAATGGCTTCGTTCTAGTCTCCACTTCTGAAGTAGGCGGCCAACTCTCCGCTAAGGGGTTTATCATGAAAACAAAGGAGCCTTCAACGGCTCCAGAACCCCTATTCGATAATTGGATCGATCAAAATGTGGAAATGCCAACAGACATTAGCATGCGGTCACAACCATCTTCTGGTCACGAGTTAAAGCGAATCCGTGATTGAAATCCGGCACAGGAACGCTGGGGTATGACATCTGACACTCCGTGCAAACAAACTCGCTACGTTCCTCGACGAGGCTCTCGTGACAGTCTGGACAACACAGGATTTCACTTAGGTTAAGCGCCCTTCGTTTCCTCAGTTTGTAGTACTTCCGCAGTAGGGAAAGGCCAAAACTTCGCGCTCCGTGCGACGCGGGTGCCGAGCTAAAATTGCCCTCGTCCAGGGTTTCGGGTTCCGGCTCGACGAACCAGGACAGAGATGTCTCGGGATTGTCTATCTTGAAGTCTATTTGGTCGTCCCAGAAATACTGCACGTGGAACAATGCAGGGTTCGCATAGAAGAACTGGCTCCATGAATTCGAGTGCTCAAGAATTTCCAATTCATTCAGGAATTGATCAGGCCGTGCCGAAGGTTTCTTATGGATTATGAGGGCCTCATCGACGTTCATTACCTCGAGAAGGTGCACATCGTAAGGAACTATTCTTTCAAACAATGCGTTCGGGGTTTCAATGTATCCAGCTTTGCTGACTCTCTGTAGTTCACTGAGGAAAGCGGCCGGCTCATCCAGGTGTTCAAGAACATGAAAGGCCAAACTATAGTCGAACGCTTTGTCACGAAACGGCATTTTACAAGCGTTCGCCAACACTGTCGGCCGGTCTATTACCATGGGGCTGTATCGGTGTTTGGGATCCAAATAACGCTCCAATAAGACATCGGCGGCGGGATGAGGGTTACTGCCAGAACCTACATCCAAAACGAGATCTGACGACTTGATGGGGAGAGATACCTTTCTAAGCGACCACCTAACACGTTTCAAGCTCCACTGACCCCACATCTACCTTAGCCTTTGTGTTAGCTCTTCAACACCCGATCGCAGGACGCCGCCTAAAACAAGGCGGACCGCCGTGAACTATTCCGAGCAGGTTCTTATGCGGAAGCAGTGCGTTCACTCGCGCCCTCTTCTTCCACATCTTTGCTGTAATAACTCTGGTGATAGTAGCGCTGGTAGTAATAGTAGTAATCATGCGAGCGGACGTTGACGTTGTTCAGCACGACGCCAAAGATCTTTGCACCCACGTCGAGCAGCAACTGGCGCGAGCGCTTCACCACGGCGCGCGAACTCTTGCCGCCGTGAACGACCAGGAGCACGCCGTCAACCATCGTTGCGATTAGCACTCCGTCGGTGAACGAACTAATCGGCGGCGAGTCGATCACTATATGCGTAAACGTGCGGCTGAGTTCGGCAATCAGTTTGCGCATCTGATCCGAACCGATCAGTTCCGCCGGGTTGGGAGGAATTGGCCCCGAGGTCATGACGTGAAGACCGCTCGTTTCGTCCTGCGCGATCATGCCCAGGACCTCTTCGCCATTGATCTCGCTGGAAAGAATCGAGCTGAGCCCTTGCCGTTCGGACAAATTAAAGATTGAACGCAAACGCGGCCGGCGCATGTCCGCGTCGATGATGACCACCTTGGCGCCCGTCTGTGCCAGGCTGATTGCCGTGTTCACGGCGGTGGTGGTTTTGCCCTCGCCAGGCAGACTGGAAGTAATCAAAAGCGTCCGGGGGGCGCGCCCGGCCGTCGAAAGCAAGACCGAAGTTCGCAACTGCCGATAAGATTCCGCCAGCGCTGAGCGCCCGGTGACATGCAGCAGTAATTCAGAATTGCCGCCGCCGTTGCTGCCGTTGGCGCCATTGCGTTTCTGTAAGCTGGTGGCCGACGAAAGCAAGCGCCGTCGTGCGGCGCTCCCACTCATCGCTGGAATCACCGCCAGCGCCGGCAGTCGCAGAAACCTTTCCACGTCATCGGTCGAGTGAACACTGTCGTCCAGGTATTCGAGGAAAAGAGCCAGGCCGACTCCGAGCGCCAGCGCTAGAACAAACGCCAGCATCACAGAGCGGAGGCGAGCAGGCCCAACCGGACCTTCAGGGGCGATCGCATGATCGACAATCGAAATGTTGTTGGGCCGGCCGGCCAGAACCACGTCATTCTCTTTCGAGCGTGACAGCAAGTTCTCAAGCAATCCTTTCTTCGTCGCGATCTCCTGTTCAAGCATGCGATAATTGATGGCCGCTTCGTTCTGGGTGACGGTCTCACTTTTTTGCTGATTGAAAGACTTTCGCAGAGACTCTTCACGGGCCAGCGACTGGCGATACTTGGTCTCGAGGTTCGTAAGGAGCGTGCCGGCGTTTCTGCTTCTCGTCTCCTTCAAGTGTGTTTCGAGGGCCGCGATTTGCTGATTGACCTCTTTGACTTCGGGCGCTTCTTCTGTGGCATCGACCATCAGCTTTGCTCGCTCTCGTTTTAAGTCGCCGAGCTTCGCCTCAGTTTCGTTTGCATCTTTGTTTGCTACTTCGGCTTGGGCACTGGCGGCGCCGGGGGCTTTCGCCGCGTTGTATTCGGCTTCGGCGATCTTGCGATCATTCTCAGCTTCGAGCAGAGACTTATTCAGTCCTGACAGCCGTTCGACGACAGTGTTCTGGGTCGCGTCCAGCGAGAGAATCTGGTTGTTCTTGGCATAGCTGACGAGCTTTTCCTCGTCCGCCCGAATCGTGGATTGCAGCTCGGCAACGCGCTTGGAAAGAAACTCGCTGGTGTCGGTGTTCGCCTCGTTCTTTTTTTCCAGGTTCGAACGGACAAAGGTCTCGGCGACGGCGTTTGTGATTTTCGCGGCGGTTTCCGGGTCGCCGTGCTGGAACGTGATATCGATCAGCCGCGTCTCCTTATAATAACCGGCCCGGCTCTCACGCACGGGATCGACTTTCAAGGACTGCAAGGCGCCGACGTACGGCGCCAGGCGTTTTGCTTCGGCCGGGTCATCGCTCGACTTTGGCGCAACCGACGTAGTCAACGGTAACTGTTTCGCCTGGTTGGCAACACTCTTTTCTTCAGTTCCGCCAAAGCCCAACATCCTGCTGATCGTCTTCCACGTCGAATGAGGCTGTGCAGTTTGCGGCTGGAGGAAGGCTTGGTTGTGTTCCAGGTCGAGAGTCTTCGCGACCCGACGCAGCAGCCCGGGACTGGTGAGAATCTGAAGCTGCGTGTTGAAGTACGACGGATCGTTTGCCGGACTGTAAATGTAAGGCGTGGTCTTGCCGGCGTACATCGGATTGTTTTCCTGATCTACCTGAACGCGCGCGGACGCTTCGTAAATATCCGGCTTGCGCGCCACATAAATTGTGGCAAGCGCCGTGATCAAAGCAGCAACACCAAGCACCAACCACAGACGCTTGCGCACGGCCCGCCAATAATCCAGCAAGTGCACTTCACTTTCACCCGCGGGATCGAGGCCGTATCCATAGACGGGTGCGCGGTAAGTTCCCTGCTCGCCGCGCGTTTCCAATTCCTGTGGCTCAGGCTCACGCTTTGCCAGTTTTGTAGCTTCGTTCATCTTTTCACCTGTCGCTGGAGTTATTCTCTCTTACCCACCCGCTACCGCAGGTGGTACTGACAATCCTAAGGAATCACGCGCACGGGGAGCTGGCCCATCGCCGGCGCCACTACGCCAAGTAGGCTGCGAATCATGGTCTTGCCAGTCGACTCGCGCACTTCAACAATGTCGTTGGGTTGCAGGAGCACGTCCGTGGCCTGCTTACGCGCGATCGCCTTCAAGTCAACAAAGATTTCCGACTCGCCCCCCGCGCCTGTCTGCTGGCGAATGATGTGGACTTTGTCGATCTTGGAATCCCGCAAAGGCCCACCCGCCATCGCTACCGCGCGCGACACCGTGATTGGTTCCTTCATCGGCAGAGCTTTCGGACTGTAGACATTTCCTATCACATAAACCTGGGCAGCTTCCGGAAGCGTGACGATGTCGCCAGGCTCAACGTAAGGATTCGCCTTTTCTTCGCCGCGGAGCGTGTCGTTGAGTCGCAAACTGACGAAACTGCCGGCGTCCTCGCCCGGGGTCGCGCCGTTATTGCACAGGCCGGACCTCGGAGCGCGGACAATGTTGATGCTTTGCCCCGCTTTGTCCGACGGACCCTTTGCAAAAGTCAGCAGCTCGAGCAGACGCAGGCGTCGCTGCATCTGATAACGCCCCTGCTCGTTGATTGCGCCGATGACTGCAACTTCGCGCGCGTGGTACTCCTTTATAAAGACATCCACCTGCGGATTGCGATAGAACTTCAAATAGCGCGCCTTGATGTCCTGAGCCAGCTCGCCCTCGGTCTTGCAGGCGGCCTGGATCTCGCCATCGACGAGCGGCATACGAATCATGCCGCTGCCTTCGACGCGCACCGCGTCGCGCGAAAGCTGAGGCCGGTTAAAGATCCGTATATCCAGCACGTCGCCCGGCCCGATGCGATAGCGATCGCCGGTTTGCGACGTTGACTGAGATGACGGCTGCGCCTGCGCCGACACCGCCGTCAGCAAGACGACGAACGCGAGCGCACTAACATAAACAAGAGTGACCCGATTATTCTTCATCTAAATATTACTTTCCGCCGAGGCCCATCCGCCGCGATAGCAGCGCCTCGCGCATGTGATTGGGATGGGCCAGATTCAGCACCGTGTTGCTGACCAGGACCATCAATTCTTCGTACTCCCGCCTATATTCCCCAGTCAGCGGCCCGTCCTGGGTCTTCACAATCACGCCTTCCCGCGACCACTGCCAGAACTGTTTCTGCGTGGTCCAGAACTCTTTCCCGTCACGGCAAATGATTAGGGCCGTCTTCGGCTTCTTTTTCTTTGGCTTCTTGGGCATTGGTTAGGTTAAGAGTTCAAGCTTCAGCTTGTCTGTCAAACCACCAACCTAAAGGTTGAACTCTGAACACACTTCCCCCTTATGCATGCTGCTTCGCTTTTAGCGAAACACATGCAGCGACCCCGAAGGGAAACCTCAAACGCGAGGTGGCTCCTGGTTTTCAAAGTGGCACAGACTTTCAGTCTGTGCTCTCCCACACAATCGCACTCACAGACTGAAGTCTGTGCCACTACCGTCACGAAACATGCGCGAGACGAGTTCCGCGCGACGCTTCACGCCAAACTTTACAAAGATATTGCGGAGATGAAACTTCACCGTCTGTTCACTCACCTGCAAACGCGCCCCAATCGCGGCATTCGTTAATCCTTCGGCGCAGCACAACGCCACCTGGGCCTCTCGGCGGCTCAGATTTCCCACGTCGACGACGCACCTGATCGCGCGGCCCAACGTGTGCGCCCCGTGCTCGCTTTCCACTCCCTGCGGGTAAGCAGGTAGTCCAACTGCGCGGCGCCGCTCGAGAATTTCTTCGGGGGTGAAAACGAGATAGACCGTTGCCGGCTGGTGGTTGCCATTGTTGCCGGCAACCTTCTGTCGTTCGATGCTCAACTTGTTCCCGAGACCGGTCAGCCCGCGCCGCACGGTGCTGTAGCCAACAATGCCGGTCAGACTCATCAGCCCGCGCGTGGTGAAGGCCGCGACGCGCGTGCCGACGCTGGAAATCTCGGCCAGCATCGCACAATAGACCTGGTGCTCAACTATGGTGTGACTCAACGCCACCAGCGCCAACGCCTGTTCTTGATTCTGGCCGAAAGAGTAGGTTGCAGAAGCTACGGCCGCCGAAATTGATCCCTTGCTCTGCATTTCGTATGTTCGCGGAGTTCGTCGAAGGGCGGTGAGACGACTAGTCAAACCTTGCTTCGCTGGCGCGACCGACCGTCGATGCCGATCGATCGCTTTGCGTCTAGCCGATCGCAAATCTCTTCGATTAGGGGCAAGAGACTAAATCTTTGGGCTTGGGACTGTCAAGCGGATTCGCTGAATTAGCGCATCTTGTTCGTCATTTGCGGGCGGGGCGTCCGTCCCACAGACCGGAATCTCTGGTTGCGGCTCCTATCGCTTACGATGTAGGCTTGCGGGCTCGCAGCTACGATGAATCCGCTGGTTTCCAGGACTCCCACGGGCACGAGATGACGGCAACGAACACCACTCCAATGGTCAGGCAGTACCAGGAGCTGAAAGAGAAGCATCCCGGAACGCTGCTCTTCTTTCGCCTCGGCGATTTCTACGAGCTGTTTTTTGAAGATGCAGTCATCGGCGCACGCGAGCTACAAATCACCCTGACGGCTCGCCACAAAGAACGCGGCGACGCGATTCCGATGTGCGGTGTGCCGCATCACTCTGCTGCGAATTACATCGCCAAACTCGTCCGCAAGGGTTATCGCGTGGCGATTTGCGAGCAAACCGAAGACGCCTCGAAGACCAAGAAGCTGGTCCGCCGCGAGGTTGTGCGAGTTGTGACGCCGGGCACGCCCATCGATCCACAACTGCTCGAACCGCGAGAGTCGGTCTATCTCGCGGCGTTGAGCGCGCACGGCGATGCGGCCGGCGTAGCGTTCCTCGATCTCTCGACCGGCGAGTTTCGCGCCACCCAGTCGAACGGCCCCGAAGCCTGGAGACTGATCGCCGCCGACATTGAATCATACGCGCCGCGCGAACTCCTCTTCCCCGCCGCGCTCGCGCCGCTGGTGCGCGCAGGTTTCGATCAAACACATCATCGCACCGCGCCACTACCCTTGTCAGAACCGCCTGCGGTAGCGGGCGGGCCAGCATTGGGCGGTCACACTTCGTTAGACTCTCATCCGATCGACACAGCAGCGCAATCAGACTCAGGTGCCACCCGCCCGCTACCGCAGGCGGTTCTGACCGCGACTCTGACACCCATCGATGACTGGCTTTGGCAGGTTGAAGACTGCGCGTCACTGCTGCTGAAACAATTTGGCGTGCGGTCGCTGGATGGCTATGGCCTGACGGGAAAGAGCGAGGCGATTTGCGCAGCCGGCGCGTGTCTACGTTATGCGCAGGAGACGCAACGCGCGGCGGCGGATCACATTCGCGACATAGTCTATTTCGAGCCGCAGGATCATCTGGTGCTCGACAGCGTCACCGTGCGCAATCTGGAACTGGTTGAGTCGATGGGCGGAGCCGGGGTCGCGCGATCGTTGCTCGATGTGATTGACGAAACCGTGACCGGCATGGGTGCCCGTCTGTTCCGCGCGTGGCTCTTACGGCCAACGATTCGGCGGGGCGAAGTAGAAGCAAGACACGGCGCCGTTGCCGAGCTGCACGCGTCGCACATCAAGCGCGATCGACTCCGCGCTCTCTTGAAAGAAGTCGCGGATGTTGAAAGGCTGATCGGCCGTTTGAATCTGGGCTCAGCCACGCCGCGCGATCTGGTTGCCCTGCGCTGCTCGCTCGATCAAGTCCCGCTGATTCATGAGACGTTGGCAAATTCCGAAGCCTCGCTCTTGCAAGTGCTGAACGAAACGGCGGATGAACTTGCGGACGTTCGCTCGCTGATCGCAACCGCGATCGAAGACGATCCGCCTGTGAAAGTCGTCGATGGCGGTGTGATCCGCGATGGATACTCGGCGGAACTGGACGAGTTGCGTTCGATTAGCCGCGATGCGAAACAGACAATCGCGAACCTGGAAGCAGAAGAACGCGCGCGCAGCGGTATCGGTTCGTTGCGTATTCGCTTCAATAACGTCTTCGGCTATTTCATCGAAGTATCTAAAGCGAACGCGGCCCGCGTCCCGGAAAATTACGAACGACGTCAGACCCTGGCCAACGCCGAACGCTACACGACGCCACAGTTGAAAGAATGGGAAAGCAAGATTCTCGGCGCCGAAGAACGCATCCTGCAACTGGAATCAGAAGTCTTTGGTTTGATTTGCCGGCAAGTCGCGGCTGAAACCGTGCGCATTCAGGCGACCGCGCGTGCGCTGGCGTGTCTCGATGCGATCTCTTCGCTGGCGGAAACTGCGGTGCGTCGTCGGTTTGTTCGCCCCGTGATGCACGATGGTGACGAGATCGAAATCGTTCATGGCCGCCATCCGGTCATCGAGGTCTTTAACGAAGAGCCGTTCATTCCTAACAGCGTCTATCTCAATAATTCCACCGATCGTCTGCTGATCATCACCGGTCCAAACATGGGCGGCAAGAGTACCGTCCTGCGGCAGACGGCGATCGTCTGCATCCTCGCGCAGATGGGTTCATTCGTGCCGGCGGAAAAAGCGCGTCTGCCTTTGCTCGATCGCGTCTGGACGCGGGTGGGAGCATCGGACGATTTAGCGCGGGGTCGTTCGACCTTCATGGTTGAGATGACGGAGACGGCGGCGATCTTACACAGCGCGACGCCGAGATCTTTGGTGCTGCTTGACGAAATCGGCCGCGGCACGGCGACGTTCGATGGACTTTCGATCGCTTGGGCCGTCGCCGAGTATCTGCATGATTCAGCCGAACATGCCGCCAAGACTTTGTTCGCCACGCATTATCACGAACTGACTGAACTCGCCGAAAGATTGCCGGGCGCACAGAACTATCAAATCACCGCGACCGAACGTGAAGGCGAAGTCGTCTTTCTGCATCGCCTCGAACGCGGCCGTGCTTCAAAGTCTTACGGGATTGAGGTCGCCCGGTTGGCCGGTATGCCTCCTTCAGCATTGGCGCGCGCGCGCGAAGTTCTGCAGAGGCTGGAGCGTTACGAGCTTGAGGTCTTCACCGAAGAGGAATCGCGCGCATCAATCGAACGCGTAGCGGCCGCCGGAGTCGATGAATCAACTGCCACGGAAAGCGATGCCCTCAGTAAGGTCGCCACTCAGGCTGGACGTCGCCGTATCGCAGCGCAATCCTCACTGTTCGATCTGGCGAATCAAAAAGTAGTTGAAGAGTTGCGGGCGGCGAATGTAGATGAACTCTCACCCGACGAAGCTAAGGAAATGTTGCGCGACCTGCGCAAGGAGATCATTTAGGCCAAGCTCGCTTAGTCCACGACACAGATGGTAGATAACCCAGCCGCGTTCACGCGGCTTTCCCGAAGGGTTACTAGACCAGCCCTTTCCAGGGCTGGTTAAGCCGCGAGCAAACCGAAAGAGGGCGCTTTAGCGTCCTTGTCGTCTCTGCTTCAGCTTGATGTAAAGCCCGTTGAAACGGGCTGGGTTCTCAGGGTCCGCGCGTTACCCAGCCGTAAAACGGCTGGTCTAGAAACCCTTCGGGAAAGCCGTCTGAAGACGGCTACGCTAGACTGCAAGCTCCGTGATTATTTACGACGGCTGAGGTTTTTCGCGACCGCTACGATTGCCTCACGACGCCTTCGCGGCATCCCTAATAATCAGATCAAATGTTCCGGGGGCAACTTTGCGAAAACGGCTGTTGCGGTTGAGCGAGACGGCGATGCTGATCGTGGGATTGTGGCCGGTAAAGTTGAATCCGCCTTCGATCAGTATGTTGTAAATCTCGTTAACGTGAAGCGGTCCGCCGGCCTCGCGCAGAATCATCGTCGTGGCTTGCGGAATCGTGCGATCGAAAAAGCGATCGCTGGTTACTTCCAGATTGTTTCGGATTGCCGGAATATTGTGACGCTGAGCCGGCGTTTGTGTCTGCAACTCAAGCTGCGCCAGTCGTCTCTGTAACTCGGCTTCCAATTCTCCAACCGAAGTCGTGCCGACCGGGGTCGCGGGTCCGCTCAGGACATTCGACAAGAGTCGAAATATGGCTGCCTCAGTCTGGCCCGCGAGCGTATCCATTTCAGCCAGCTCACCGCGAATGATTTCAGATTCGGATTCCAGTTCGGCCAGCCGCGCCGCCAGACGAGTGCGCGCCCCGCGCGAAGAGCGCAAGCTTTGTTCGAGCCGAGCGATGAGGGTTTCATTAGCCATCAGCTGTCAGCGATTGTAAATCGCCGATTGCCGATTCTCAAAGCGCTGACTTGCGGGTAGGCTGTGACGGGACGCAGGACTCGGGAAAGCGGTGTTTAGAGTACCGACTTTAGTCGGGCGTTCGCGGTACCATAGCCGCAAGAAAGAGCCCAACTGAAGTTGGTACTCTAAACGCCCGTCATCGATCGCGTTCGACAATGTATGTGGGGATCGCGGACAAGGCGCTGGCGTAGGGCGAATCGTCAAGACCATCAAGGGCGCTGCGCGCGGCTTCGGCATATTCAATCGCCCGCTCTTGCGCGAGCGCGAGCGCACCGCTGCTCTCCAGAGCGTGGACGAGCGACTCGCGCGAAACATTCTCGTAGCTTCCTTCCGCGATCACTCGCTGCGCTTCGGCACGGAATCGCGGCTCGCGCTGCAGCAGAAAGATCATTGGCAGTGAAACCTTTCCTTCCAGCAGATCCGCTCCCGCCGGCTTGCCCAGCGACGTCTCGCTGCCGGTGTAATCAAGCAAGTCGTCCACTAACTGGAACGCGATCCCCAGATTCATGCCGTAATCGCGCAGCATGTTCCGCGTTTTGGGATCGGCGCTGCCAAGTAACGATCCGATTTCGCAGCACGCGCTGAACAGGTAAGCAGTCTTGCGCGCGATCACGTCAAAGTATTGCTCTTCAGAAATGTCGGTCCGACCGAGCAGAGTCAGTTGCAGCAACTCGCCTTCAGTCATCCTGCGCGTCACCGCCGTCAGGATGTCGAGAATCGGCAGCGAGCGTTCCGCCAGGCTCGTTTCAAACGCGCTCATGTAGAGCCAGTCACCCATCAACACTGCGGTTTGATTGCCAAATTCGGAATTGATGGAAGGTCGATTGCGACGCTTCTCGGCCTTGTCAATAACATCGTCATGCACCAACGTGGCCGTGTGCAGAAACTCCATCACCGTGGCCATGCGAATCGCACTCTCGCTCGATCCGTTGCCGCCCACTGCGTAGTCCGAAAGGATTGTCAGCGCCGGGCGCACGCGTTTGCCGCCCGACCGGCGCAGATGTTCCCCGATGTAGGCAATGACCTGAATGTTCGAGCGAGCCTGTCGCTCGAACTCTTCCTCAACCAGCGCCAACTCCGGCGAGATAAAATCGAAGATCCGCTTCGCGGTCAGTTGGACGTCTTCGAGCAACGCGCTTTGTTCTGCTGCCTGCATCTTGTTTAGAGCGCGGACTTGTCCGCGCCGTGCCGCACAAGTGCGGCGTCTAAACGATCCTTATTAATTCGATCGGTAATTAGTAAACTGCATGTTAATGCCGAAGTCCTTTGCCTTCAGGCCTGTGATCACCTGCTGCAAAGTGTCTCGATCCTTGCTCGTGACCCGCACCATGTCACCCTGAATCGAGGCCTGCACCTTAGCTTTTGAGTCCTTGATGGCCTTAACAATGTCCTTCGCTTTTTCTTGTGGGATTCCCTGCTGAATCAGCGCGCGCTGGCGCAGGGTGCCGCCGGCCGCGGGCTCGGCCTTCCCATAATCCAAAGCCTTCAACGGCACGCCGCGGCGCACCAGCTTCTGCTGTAAGATCTCGTTCATGTTGCGTAGCTTGGTCTCGTCTTCCGCCGTCAGCACTAGTTCCTTTTCTTCCAGCGCGACTTTGGCGCTGCTGCCTTTGAAGTCAAAGCGCTGCCCCACTTCTTTCATCGTCTGGTTGAGTGCGTTCGTGATCTCGGCGCGATCGACTTGCGAGACTATATCGAATGAGTTCTGCTGGGCCATCGAAGTTTGAAGGATAACATCAAATCCAAAGCATGTGAAAGTGTTCTCTTGAGGTAGCACAGACTTCAGTCTGTGATGGCCTCGCAAGAACACACGGACTAAAGTCTGTGCTACTCCTGCACTCCAAACAGCCTGGCAAAGTTCCCGCTTGTAATCCGTCCGACTTCTTCCAACTCCTTACCATGCAGCTCGGCCAGACACTGCGCCGTCTCAACCACCCGCGCCGGCTCGTTGCGTTTGCCGCGAAAAGGAACCGGCGTGAGGTACGGGCAATCAGTCTCAATCAGCAGTCGATCGAGCGGAAGGGAGCGCGCCACGTCGCGTAAGTCTTCAGCTTTCTTGAAAGTGAGATTGCCCGCGAACGATATGAAGAAGCCCAACTCGATCGCGCTTCTGGCCATCGCCAGACTGCCGCCAAAGCAATGGAGTACGCCGCCGCGGTCATACTCAGCTAGCTCTTCGCGCAGGATCGCGATCGTGTCGTCGTCAGCTTCTCGCGAATGAATAATGACTGGCAAGCGCAGAGAACGCGCCAGCCGCAACTGCCGCGCGAAGACTTCGCGCTGTACGTTTCGTGGTGAGTGATCATAATGATAATCAAGACCGATCTCTCCCCACGCAACCACCCGCTGGCTTTGCTTTGCTAGATCAAGCAGACGCCGTTCAGCTTGATCGTCATAAAGCTTCGCATCATGCGGATGCACCCCGATCGCGGCATAAATCTCTTTGTGGTTTTTGGCTAACTCGACCGCGCGTTCGAATGCACCGCTCTGCGGATCGCCCGTGCCAACGTTGAGCATCGTGGTTACACCCGCGCCGCATGCGCGACTTATTACCTCTTCGCGATCGGCGTCATACTCCGGGCCGTCGATGTGACAGTGAGAATCGATGAAGCTCATTCGAGTTCCCGGAGCTGGGAATCCAGATGTTCGAGGGTTCGTTTGAGCTGAGCTCGGTAACGTTCATTCCGAGCTGCTTCAATTTGACTGAGAATGCGTGAGCGAGACAACTTGAGGGACTGTTTTCGTGTCTGGCGTTCGCGCTCCGCCGGCGACAGTCTGGGCGTAGCCTGTGCGTCCCGATCGGCTTTCGCATTGTCGATCTGGTCTTCGACAGATTTGCTTTCCCATCCGCGCGCCACTTCAGCTATTTCAACCTCGCGCCATTCGGCACGTCTTCCGCGAACGTTGCGATCACCGGCTTCCCCTCTTCGCCAACTGAAGCCGCCAGTAACATCCCCTGCGATTCATAGCCGCGCAATTTGCGCGGTTTCAAGTTCGCGACGACCACGATCTTTCGTCCCACCAACTTTTCAGGTTCGTAGTACTGCGCGATGCCCGCCAGAATCTGCCGCGGCTTTTCTTCGCCAATGTCCACCGTGATCAGCAAGAGCTTGTCGGCTTTGGGAATACGCTCCGCGGTGAGCACCTCGCCCACGCGCAACTCCACCTTCGCGAAGTCCGTAATGTCGATGTAATTAGCTACGCCAGCCACAGCTTCGGCGCCGGGCGCGCTTGCTTCGCCGCCTTCTGCCTTCTGCTTACTGCCTTCTATTGTTGCTGCTTCTGACTCCTGCACCCTCCCTGACGGTCGGGTTTCCGCCGCTTCTGACTCCTGACTTCTGATCTCTGACTTCTGATTGCTGATTTCTTCCATAGTCTTTGCCTTATCGATTCGGGGAAACAATGCCTTTACTTCACCAATCTGAGTGCCTCCACGCAGCTCGCCCCATTTCAAGCGCGCCGGATCCTGCTTTGAGAGATCTTCGCTCAATCCAAGTTGCTGCCAGATTCCGCCCGTGGCATTCGGCATCACCGGATACAGCAAGACGCATAACCAACGAAGCGATTCCGCCGCGCGATAAAGGACGGTGTTCAGAGTTTGTTTCTGGCTCTCGTCTTTCGCCAGGTCCCAGGGCTTGGCCTCCGAGATCATTTTGTCTACGCGCGCGACCATCGCCCAGGCTTCTTCCAAGGCCCGGCTGAAATTAAAGTTTTCAAAGTGCCGATTGAATTCATCGCGCGCATGTTCGATCACGCTGGCGATGGTGGCGGCGTCACTGTCGACGCCGGCGCGCTTTGCCGCGAGACGAGCGTTTTCCGCGATGTCTCCAGACGGGACGCGCCCTTCGCAATAACGCTGAATCATTGTCAGCGTGCGGCTGGAAAGATTGCCGAGGCCGCTGGCGAGATCGCTGTTCGCTCGATCGATGAGCGCTTCATAACCAAACCGGCCGTCCTGGCCAAACACCATTTCGCGCAGACAGAAGTATCGAATCGCGTCGATCGAAAAATATTTATTGAGCACATCCAGCTCGATCGTATTGCCGAGCGTCTTTGACATCTTGCGCCCGTCAGGGTCGACCCACATTCCATGCGCGACGATCGCCCGCGGCTGCTCAACACCGGCGGCCATTAAGAACGCCGGCCAATAGACGGCATGAAACCGAAGGATGTCTTTGCCGACCAAATGCAGCGCCGGCCAGAACTTTTCAAAGCCCACCGCGCGTCCCTGTTGCTCGTTTCCAAATCCAATCGCCGTGATGTAGTTCGTCAACGCCTCGAACCAAACATACATCGTGTGATTTGGATCGTCAGGAACAGGGACGCCCCAACCTACGGAAGACTTGACGCGACTGACCGAAAGGTCCTGCAAGCCGCCGCGCACGAAACTCCGAACTTCATTGCGTCGCGCTTCAGGCTGAACAAAGTCCGGGCGCGATTCATACAAACCAAGCAAGGCTTCGTCATAATCCGACAGGCGGAAAAAGTAGCTCTCTTCAGAAATGCGATCCAGTTTCGTGTCGTGGATCAAACAAGTCGGCGGTTCGTCCGCATCGGTCGGCTTTGCGTATTCATCTTCCTGCTTGTACGCGGCACACGCCGCACAGAACCAGCCTTCGTAATGTCCCTTGTACAGGGCCTCGCGGCCTTTCGGAGTTTTCGCTTTCGCCATCCGCCGCCAGAAATCGCTCACACCCTGATAGTGAAACGGCTCGGTCGTGCGCATGAAAATGTCGTAACCACCGTGCGCCGTATCCAAACCGAACGCGTCCGTCATCTTCTTGTAGTAACCAACAACGTAATCCGCCTGCTCTTGCGGCGTGCGGTGGTTGCGTTGGGCCGCGCGTTCGATAGCGATGCCGTGCTCGTCCGTGCCGGTCAGGAAGAACGTTTCAATTCCCTGCTGTCGTTTGCGGCGCGCGACCGCGTCCGCCACGATCATCGTGTACAGATGGCCGAGATGCGGCAGGCTGTTGACGTAATAGATTGGTGTGGTGACGTAGAAGGTTTTCATCAGTGGGCGTCGTCGCGCGGTGCTGATAAGGCTCAGCGAGCAATTACTTACCAAAGGATCATTCGTTCTGAGCCGTCTTCAGACGGCTTTCCCGAAGGGTTACTAGACCAGCCGTCTTACGGCTGGGTAGAGAGTTCTCTTTCGATTACTAGTCCGTTTTAACGGGCTTACTGATCCAGCGACGAGAAGGACGCTAAAGCGCCCTTTCAGACTCTGCTCAGGCTTTACCAGCCCTAAAAGGGCTGGCCTGGTAACCCTCCGGGAAAGCCGCGTGAACGCGGCGGGTTCTCAAGAACTGACACGCTCGCTGCTTATGGCGCTACTTGTGCAGCGCCTGATCGAGTATGCGCGAACGCACGCACGATTTACGATTTACTTCTTCCGGGCAAATTCATCATCCGGATTAAACTTTGGCATCGTGTTCAGGTCGGCGACGCGGCGGCCGATGGCCAGCGCGAAATCTGCCTCCTGAATCATGCCGGCGAAATTCCAGTCGTCATGATACTCGTCCGAAGGTTGATGATAGTGCGCTTCGTTGTACTCTTTGAATTTCGCTGTGCCCCAACCCTTCGGATGGCCGATGTAATCGTCGCCTTCTTTCAAACTGATCGACGGCACGCCTACTTTCGCAAACGGAAAATGATCTGAGCGATAGAACGACCCCTGTTCTGGACGCGGATCAGGTGAAATGGTGAAGCCGCGTTCCCGAGCAATCGCTTCGACGACCCCTTTCAGAGATGAGCGCTCCGCGCCCAGCGGCACAAAGTCGTGCGTCGGGCCGAGAATGTTCATCGAATCGAGATTGATGTCGGCGGCTGTCCTGTTAATAGGCACGAGCGGATGTTGCGCGTACCACTCAGCGCCGATCAATCCCTGCTCCTCCCCAGTGGTAATCAGAAACAGGATCGAGCGCCGTGGCTTCTCAGCCGCGGGAAGAGTCGCGAGAACGTGCGCGATCTCGAGGACTGAAGCCACGCCCGTGGCGTTGTCGAGCGCGCCGTTGTAAATCGTGTCGCCATTCTTGTCCGGCGCGCCGATGCCGAAGTGATCCCAGTGGGCAGAATAAACAACGTACTCGTCTCGCAGCTTCGGATCGCGGCCCGGAAGAATCGCGGCGACGTTGGGTGCTTCGACGCGCTTTACTTCGCTATTCAAATCAAGCGCAGCCGTCAGGTTCAACTTCACTGGCTTGAAATCGCGCATCGCAGCTTGCCGACGCAGATCGTCCAGGCTCAATCCCGCTAATTTCAGAATGCGGTGCGCGGCCTCGTCGGTCATCCAAGATCGAACTCTTAAGAAAGGCGTCGTGTCGCCCGCGCCGCGCGCGATATCGAATCGCCAAGAACCATTCGACGTGCGCACTACGCTCCAAGGGTACCCTGCCGACTCGCTCGTGTGCAGAAGGATCGCGCCAACTGCACCGCGTCGCGCCGCTTCTTCGTATTTGTAAGTCCAGCGCCCTTTGTAGGTGAGCGTGCGCCCGCCGAAGAGGTCCGGCTCTTCTTTGGTCGCCGGCGGATCGTTGACCAGCATAACCAGAATCTTGCCGCGGTAATCTTCAGCGGGACCTTTGTAGTCATTCCACTTCTGTTCCGGGGCGTCGATGCCATAGCCGACAAACACCAGATCCGCTTTGACTGAAACGTGTTCGGTCTGCGCTCCAGTGAATGCCACGAAATCATCCCCGAATTTGTAAGCCTCGCTTCCGTTCGCACCCGTAATGCGTAACTCAGTTTTTGGATCGGCTTTCACGCCGACGAGTGAGACCGGCTGCCAGAAACTCCCATTCGCGCCCCCGCCTTTCAGACCCATCGCTTCGAATTGGTTGGCCGCGTACAGCGCTGCCAGCTCCCCGCCACGTGCCCCGGTGCCGCGCCCTTCCAGGCGATCGTCAGAAAGAAACTTGATGTGCGCGCGCAGGGCGCTCTCGCTGATTTGACTTGAAGCGACTCGCGTGCTTTGCGCGATTGCGCTCATGCCGAGCGCAACGATCATGAGTCCTGTGAGTGTGATTTTCATCGACGTTATGCTCTTAACAGAATATTCCAATCTAGGCGAAATTGATGTTCTTGCTGATGCCCGCTTCACCGGCTCGATCCAGCAGGCGCACTAACGCCGCGCGCTCATGCGCTCGCGATCTTCTTCTAATTAGCACGACTAGACCTGCATGAGGAGTTTGATCAGCAAGTCTTAGGAAGTCGTCTCGGTTACAAGTGACCAGAACGCAGTCATTTTCGACAGCCAGCCGCAGAACATCTTCGTCCATAGCCTGCGACACCGTCAGCTCTCGCAGCTTAACGACCTCGTGCCCCAACTCGTTGAGGCCATATGCCATGTCATCCGGTACGTCATGATCGAAGAGGAACTTCACGGCGTCTCGGCTTGGCTCATCTGACGAGCTACCAGCACGTCAATTTCGCCCCGGTGATCCTCGTAATAGGCCAGGCACTCGTACACTTGAGCGCGGGTCAGGTCCGGAAAACACCGAGACACGATCGTGTCAACGGTTTCTCCATTCTGCAAGAGACCGATCACATCGTGTACCCCAATTCGCGTGTTGGCAATGATTGGACTTCCACCCCTGACACCCGTCTCACGCGTTAGGTAAGCGTAAGTAAGGGGAAGATTCGAAGTCCCGTCTGCCGGATCGGTTATTAGCTGACTCATGACGCCAGAAGTTTATCCGAGTTGCTGCTACAAGACCAGATATTAGTCCTGACACCAGCAGGAAACCACAATTCTCAAGCTCGGCCCGTAATCAATGACATCGCCTCCGCACGCGTCCGCGGGTCTTTGCGAAAGCCGCCCAGCACTGCCGACGTAACCGTCATCGCGCCAGACTTCTTAACTCCGCGCAGAGTCATACAGGTATGCTCGGCTTCGATCACCACCATCACCCCGAGCGGCTTTAACAACTCGAACAAAGTGTTCGCAATCTCGGACGTCAGTCGCTCCTGCAACTGCAAGCGGCGCGCAAAGGTCTCTGCCAGACGCGCGAGCTTTGACACTCCAAGGATCTTTCCATCCTTCGGAATGTAAGCGATGTGGACTTTGCCCACGAACGGCGCCATGTGATGCTCGCACAACGACGCGATCGAAATGTCTTTGACGATTACCATCTCGTCGTGTTTGTTGCCAGAGAGAGGCACGATGAGCTCGCTCGGATCTTCGCGCATGCCAGCCGTGAGTTCGGCATACATCTCGGCAACCCGACGCGGCGTCTCTCGCAAGCCTTCGCGTTCAGGATCTTCGCCGATCCCCTCAAGGATCAAACGCACGCCGCGCGCGATTCGTTCGAGGTCGACGGGCTTTGGCCCTGTCGCTTTCCCTTTTCGCTCCATATTTATCGAAGTCAACTTTGCGTTCATTACCATTCTCTTTCCGCGTAACTTTATCATCAATGCGCGGCTGTGGCACGCGCGTCCTGCGCGTGATTCACGGGCGAGACGCCCGTGCCGCATTGCTAACCGAGGAGCGGCAGAATCTCGCCCGCGTTTCCCGTCAGGACTTCGTCGCACAGACTGGAAAGCGGCGTGCGCTCAGGATTAACCTCGACGACGTAGGCTCCTGCTGAGCGCGCGATCTCGGGGATCGCAGCCGCCGGATAGACGACCGCCGAAGTTCCGACAACGAAACAGAGGTCGCAATCTCCCGCTTTCATCGCCGCAGCCTCGAAAGCCCCCGCCGGTAACATCTCGCCAAACAGCACAACGTCGGGACGCATCTGGCTACCGCAGCCGAAACACGCCGGAACTCCATTATCGGTTCTCAGTTCGCGCAGATTGTGTCGCGCTCCGCAATGAACACAACGCGCGCGCCAGATGCTGCCGTGCAACTCAATCACTTCGCGCGAACCCGCCGCCTGATGCAGGCCATCGATGTTTTGAGTCACCAGCGCGAAGTCTCTAAATCGATCCTGCCAACGCGCGATCGCTTTGTGCGCCGGATTTGGTTTCAAGGCTTCCAGCAAGCCGCGACGATAGTTGAACCATTCCCAAACCGCCGGCAGGTCGCGTTCGAGCATTCCCGCCGAGGAAATCACCTCAAACGGCATGCCTTTCCACACCGCAGTATTCCCGCCACCACGAAACGTCGGCACGCCAGACTCTGCGGAAACGCCGGCCCCGGTCAGCACCAGAACGTTGTTCGCTTCCTGAAAACGCCGGCGGAGTTCTTTCGAAATCAATTCCTTTGCGACCGCTTGCATGCTCCAGGGTCGGATGTTAGCAAAGCCCGCGCCGAAGTCGCAATTTCGCGATTAGCGTTCGATTCAATACAATAGCCGTTTGCTTACTGGGACAAACTTCAGTCTGTGAATCTTATGAGCCTAATCGAACTTCAGGACAAGCTTCGGGTTGGGATTCGTGTGGCGGCGAGCGAATTGTTCGAGGTCGATCTCGAACAGATAGTGAGCGAAGTTCCGCCGCGCACCGAGCTCGGCGACCTCGCGTTTCCGGTCGCGTTCGAACTGGCCAAGCAGATCAAAAAGCAGACTGGCGAAAAGCGCGCGCCGCGAACCATCGCCGAGGCCCTAAAATCAAATCTGGAAACGATTGAGGAAGTCGCGCGGGTTGAAGTCGCGGGCGCCGGCTATCTCAACGTCTTTTTTGATCGGGCGAAATTGATTACTGAACTTGCGACGACACCGGCCCCAGCCGCCCCGAACGACGCGCGCAAGCTCATGGTCGAGCACACCAGCATCAATCCCAATAAGGCGGCGCACATCGGTCACGTCCGCAATTCGGTAATAGGCGACACGTTCGTGCGGATCCTGCAGGCGGCGGGCAATCGCGTCGAAGTGCAGAACTACATCGACAACACCGGCGTGCAGGTGGCCGACGTCGTGGTCGGTTTCATGCACCTCGAGAAAATGACGCTTGACGATATCAAGACTCTCGATCGCTCACTGGGCGCCGAACAGTCGTTTGATTACTACTGCTGGGACCTGTACACGCGCGTCGGCCTCTACTATCGCGACGGCAGCCCGGAAGGCGTGCAGAACCCGGAACGACTCAAGCTGCGCATCGAGATCCTTCATGCGATCGAGGAAGGAAACAACCCCATCGCGGAGTTGGCTGACTATGTTGCGACGCGCAATGTCGAACAGATTCTCGACACAATGGAGCGCCTGGGAATTCGTTACGACCTGCTGGCGCGCGAGTCCGAGATTCTGCATCTGCATTTCTGGGAACGCGCGTTTCAGTTGATGAAGGATCGCGGCGTGATACATCTTTCGACCGAAGGCAAGACCAAAGGGTGCTGGGTGATGCCGTTTGAATCACACACCGGCACCGACGAACACGAGTCGGACAAGATCATCGTGCGTTCGAACGGAACCGTAACCTACACCGGCAAAGACATCGCGTATCAACTCTGGAAGCTGGGCCAGCTTGGGCTCGATTTCAACTACAAGCCCTTCCGCACTTACGGCGATGGTCACAGAGTCTGGGTTACGACCACCGAAAACAGTCAGGAGAAGGCCGGCGGGCCGCCGGCGCACCCAGAGCAGCCAAACTTCGGTGGCGGCGCAATTGTCTATAACGTGATCGATTCGCGTCAGTCGTATCCGCAGGAGATTGTCCGCAAAGGGGTCGCCGCAATTGTGCCTGAGTTTGGTGAGGATGCGAGTGTCCATCTTTCTTACGAGATGGTGGCGCTGTCGCCCGCGGCGTGTGAACAACTCGGCCTTGAGCTTTCCGCCGAAGATCGAAAGCGCCCATACATCGAGATGAGCGGGCGCAAAGGCCTCGGCGTTAAGGCTGATGATTTGATTAATCGTCTGGAGGCGGATGCGTTGGAAGAAGTGAAGACTCGGCATCCCGATCTTGCCGAAGCGGATCAGTGCGAAACGGCGCACGCGATCGCCGTCGGCGCCTTGCGCTACTTTCTTTTGAAGTTTACCCGCAACACGGTCATCGCGTTCGATTTCAAGGAAGCGCTTTCGTTTGAAGGCGAGACGGGTCCTTACTGTCAGTACGCGGCCGTCCGAGCGAATTCTATTTTCAGAAAGCTCAGCGAACTTGAACTCGCTGCGGCTGAACCGTTGATTCAAGATCGCAAAGAAGCTGTGGCGAATCTCCTCGACGGCGAAGATGGAAATGAAATCTGGTCACTACTGATGTTCGCCGCGCGTTTGGACGAGGCCAACGCACAGGCTGCCGCCAGCGCTGAGCCGGCTTTTCTGGCAAAGTACACTTTCAGCCTCGCAAAATCTTTCAATCTCTTCTATCACCGGCACCGCATCATCGCCGAAGAGAACGAAGCAAAACGCGCGATCCTGATTGCGGTGGCTAACTACACGCGCCAGCAGTTAACCGCGGCCCTGGCGACCCTGGGGATAAGCGTGCCGGAGCGGATGTGAGTGAGGATCATGCCGAGGATTTCTGGAAAAACCGAAAGTTAGGTAAAGTAATCCTATGGCTGCGCAAGAACAGTACTTAGTCGATTCGAAGGGCCGAAAAACCGGGGTGCTTCTCTCTTTGGAGCAATACGAGAGGCTGTTGGAGGATCTGCATGATCTAGCGGTCGTTGCCGAAAGACGCGACGAGGACCCAATAAGCCTGAAAGAATTGAAGCGGCGGCTGAAAAAAGATGGCCTCATATAAAGTCGTCCCGAAGCCGTCCGTCGAAAAGGACCTGCGTACGCTTCCAAAAACGACCGTGGTGCGCGTGCTGAAGCAAATTGATGGACTTGCAGACGATCCGTTTCCTCGCCAGACCATCAAGCTCGAAGGCGGCGAAGGCTTATATAGGATTCGCGTGGGAGACTACCGAGTTATTTACGGAGTCGATCGGAACACTAGGCAGGTAATAATCCATCACGTAAGACACCGGCGCGAAGCATATCGAAAGCTCTAGCAAGGATTCACGTCATCATGCTGATTGTAATGAAAGCCGACGCCACCGATGCGCAGATTGCGCATGTCTGTGACGTCATCACCGAACTGGGATTCAAACCGCACGCGATGCCGGGTGCGACCCGCACCGCTATCGGGGTCACCGGGAATCAGGGTGCAGTCGACCCAACGCGTTTCGAAAACTTGCCCGGTGTGGCCGATGCCATACGCGTTAGCAAGCCTTACAAACTGATCTCACTCGATCTACGGCCTGAGAAAACGATTGTCCGGTGCGGCGATGCGATGATTGGCGGCGACGAATTAGCAATCATCGCCGGGCCCTGCGCGATTGAAAGTCACGCACAGGCTTTCGCGGTTGCCGAAGCCGTGCGACGTAGTGGCGCGCGATTCTTTCGTGGCGGCGCTTTTAAGCCCCGGACCTCTCCCTACGCTTTCCAGGGACTGGGCGAAGAAGGACTGAAGATTCTCGCGGAGGTTCGCGAGAGGTACGGCTTGAAGATCGTGACGGAAGCACTCGACGAGAACAGCGTCGATCTGGTCGAGCGTTATGGCGATATGATTCAGATTGGCGCGCGCAACATGCAGAACTTTTCGTTGCTGCGGCGCGTGGGGAGATCACACCTGCCCGTGTTGCTGAAGCGTGGCTTGTCAGCGACGCTGGACGAATGGCTGCTCGCCGCTGAATATATAATGTCGGAAGGCAACTATCAGGTCGTCCTCTGCGAGCGCGGTGTACGCACGTTTGCGCAGCACACGCGCAACACGCTCGACCTCGCATCGATTCCCGCGGTGCGTCGCATTTCTCATCTGCCGGTCATCGTCGATCCATCGCACGGCACCGGGAAAAATTACATGGTCATTCCACTCGCGTGCGCTGGTGTCGCCGTCGGCGCCGATGGATTGATCGTCGAAGTTCACGATCAACCTGAGAAGGCTCTATCGGATGGCGCCCAGGCGCTGACTATCGATCAGTACGAACAACTCATCGCTGAAGTGAAGCCAATTCACGAAGTTGTCGCGCCCCAACCGGTGAGTTAAGTCCCTGCCAGAATCTCCGGCAGATGTTTAGTGAAGGCCGATCGGGGGAGGACTTGATCAAAACCTGCCTGTTCAGCACGCTGCTGAAGTGCGACCTGCACATGTGAGAAAAAGCCAAGCAGCGGAATCGAACTCAGTCGGGCATCTGCCTTCAACCGGGTCGCCAATTCGATCGGATCGATCCGCGTCGCGTGAAGATCGCAGATAATCAGCGCGGGCTGATCACGCGATGCGGATTCGATTAACGCGTCTATTCGGCGCGGAAAGCTAACCATAACGCTTAACTGCTCCGCCGTCCCGCGAATCTTGGACGCGAAGAATAGATCATCAACGACGGCAACTACTGTTCTCGTCATAGCTTTGTAACCTGGTGTGCCCTTGCTAACGCGCGGGCGTGTCAGAAGCCCGACCGTGAGGGAGGGCATCTCACGCGACACTTGCCCTTGCTAACGCGCGGGCTTCTGAAACATTATTCTGCGGTGCAGCCTAACCATGCCATTGAGATCGGAAATCAAACTGCGCCACCGGAAGGGACCGGAAGGCGTTCAAGTCTGGTTCTCGCTTCTTACAACATTCGCTACGCCGTCGGAAGTCATCTGATCTCGTCGGGCTTGCTGCGCAAAGTCGGCTACAACTTTCCGCGGCGCAGACCCGCAGCAGTCACCCGAAATGTGCAGACCGCGGCTCGCGCATTTTCTGATAACGCGTTGCTGCCGCCGCCCGACATTCTAGCATTGCAAGAGGCTGATAAAGAGACGACGCGCGCCGGCGGGCAGCACGTCGCGGCCCGGCTTGCCGAAGAACTCGACGTGCCTTATGTTCATGTGGGCGCGGGCATACCGCTCGGCGTTCCGCCAAAGCAGCGCGAGTGGTGGTTGAACTTCGAAGAGCAGATCGCGCTGCACGACGCGGGCGACACAGGTGTTGCCTTATTAAGTCGAATACCACTTGCCGATATTACTCGAATTGATTTGCCGTGGCATGATTGCGCCTGGCGGCCGCGCCTGGCGATGGGGGTAACGATAGACTTTGGCGAAGCGAAGCTGCGACTTTTCAACGTGCACATCGATCCGCATGGTCCGCTTGATAATCAGCATCAACAGACCGAGGGCGTGTTGGAACACGCCGAACGACACGATGGTCCGAGCGTAATTCTCGGTGACTTCAACACGCTTTCAAGACAGAAGGCAGTTGAGATTAGAAAGTTGATGGAATCGCGTGGCTACGCGACACCGTTTCCAACCACCATTGCAACGTGGCGCGGCGCGGGATTGCGTTTCCATGCCGATTGGATCTTCGTGCGCGGCGTCCGGGTGAAACGTTGGGGCGTCGTGAGGCCACTAAGCGTTTCGGATCATTGGCCGATCTGGGCAGAGATCGAAAGTTGAGAGTTCAAGCTTTAGCTTGTCGCTTGGCGAACGCTACAACCTAAAGGTTGAACTCTAAACATGAAAATCACCAGTCGCGACAATTCCCTGCTCCGCCGCGCCCGCGCCGTGCGCGACGGCAAGATTCAGGAATCGATCTTCGTCGAGGGTCTGCGGCTCTGCGAAGAGGCCCTTTCTTCCGATCTGAAGATCGAGGCGGTCGTTTATTCAGAAGACATCGCGAAAAAAGCACGAGCCGCGGATCTCATAGAAAAGCTCGGCAAGGTCTGCGCCACCCTTGGGTCCGTTAGCGAGAAGCTGCTCGACTCGATCTCTTATACGAAGGCTCCGCAAGGCATCGTGCTGTTGGCGGCGCGTCCCGCCAACGATGAAGCGAACTTTAACGCGAAGCAGCCAAAGCTGTCGCAGCTTGTGGTCATGCACGGCATTAACAACCCGGTAAACGTCGGCGCGATTCTGCGAACTGCGGAAGCCGCCGGCGTAACGGGCGCGATCGCGACTGCGAACACTGCCGATCCGTTTTCGCCAAAAGCCCTGCGCGGCGCGATGGGTTCAGCGTTTCGCTTGCCAATCTGGACCGGGACGGATTATGCGAACGCGATTGCCTGGTGCGCGGCGCGCGGCATTCGCACCATCGGTTCCAGCGCTCACTCAACCAGGCTGTTCACTGAGATTGATTGGCGCGGCGGAAATGCGCTGATAGTTGGACCAGAATCGGACGGACTTTCGCCGGATGAACTCGCCGCCGTCGACGAAACGGTACGGATTCCGATGCAGGGCGCGGTGGAAAGTCTCAACGTAGCGGTGGCGACGGGAATCGTTCTGTACGAAGCCGCAAGACAGAAGGCCAAAAAGTAGTGTATTTTTGTTCCGCAATCGCAACGCTCGAACAGTTTTCCGCGAAACTCGTATTCTGAATCAATGGCTGACGAACAGAATCCATCCAAGCGCCGACGCGACACGATCCTGCCAGAGCGTCTGATGCGTCGTGTCCTGGAGGGTGTGGGCGATGTCGTCGATCGGAAGCTGGGTCGCACGGTTGATCCGCGCAGCGGTTTGACGACGGACCAGTTGATTCAGCGGATGAATCGCGCGATCGATGAACGGGTCCGGGATGAGCCAGGGCGTGGCCGCGTCGCGCCGCATCATTTGAAACTCAAAATGGAATGGGGCACACATTCGGAAACTCCCCCGGAGGTGACCCAGCGACTCGAAGCCGAAATCCTCGCCGCGGCAATCGATCACATCAACGACAGCCGGCTTCGCACGCTGGCTCCCGTGAAGATCGAAAGTGAACTCGATATCTTCACGACTGGCATGTCCGTCGATCCAACCTTTGGCGAGTTCGAAGAAGAATTGAAGCGCCGCGATCTCGAAAGCCAGCTCGGCGCCGTCGCCAAGGGTGCGCGCAAAGTAGCCACGCCCGAAGTGATGATGAGTGCGCGCGTCACGCTCCCCGAAGGCTCGCGCGACGTCGAGTTGGGTCTCACGCCGGGAGGCAAGCGTCTGAACGTCGGACGAGGCACCGACAACGATCTCTATTTGAATCATACGAGCGTCTCGAAAATCCATGCGGCCCTGAAGCTGGACGGTCAAGGGACTTTGCTGGTCGCCGACACCGGTTCGACCAACGGGACGCACATCAATGGTCAACGCATTCCCTACGGCGAAGCGCGTCCGATCTCCGAAGGCGACCTGGTGGCGTTCGGCGACGTCGAGGTGCGCTTCCGCAAGCTGAATTCCTGACATGTCGCTCGCACTTCTTCTCTTTCAAGCTGCGTCTCCAACTCCGACGCCCGCGAGCACGCCGGAAAAGTTCCCTGCCTGGCTGACGTTGATTTACGTTTCCGGTCTCGCGCTCGTCGCCCTCCTGTTAGTTGTCTCGCTCATTCGCAACCGCCCCTTTCGATCCGCGGCGACGGTGGCGACTGCGCCCGGCGATTTGCCAAAGGAAGTACGCAAACGTCTGGGCGCCACCACGACGAATCGCGGCTTGCGCGCCTGGCGTTGGCTGTTTGCGCTGGCGGCCATTTTCGTTTTCGGCTTCCACGTTTACTGGGCGCGCTACGCGGCGGATCGCAACCCGAAGTTTCAGGAGCTGAGCTACAAAGACCTGCGCAACCGGCGGCTCACTGAGTCCACACTTCGCGGTTGGATTTATGATCGCAAGGGCCGCCCGCTCGCCTTCTACAAGAAAGATTCAGAGGGAAACATTGTGCGCGCCTATCCGATGGACGCGGCGCTGTCGCATCTGTTCGGCACGGATCGCGGCGAGCCGGGACTGGAACGCGCGCTGTTTGGAACCGAGAGTGGCGCGGTGCCGGAGGTTTGGCAAATCATCCGCGGCCAAACCGTCGAACAGAAACTCAACAAGGATTACACGCTGACCATCGATCGGGATTTGCAGCAAACAGTCGTAGATCAGCTTAAGGGAAATCACGGCGCGGTGGTGATGTTCAATCCGCAAACCGGCGACGTGCTGGCGATGTACAGCAATCCATCCTACAGCCTCAAGGACGTGCAGGACTCGGCCGCGTGGATTCGGTTAGAGGGTGACAAGAAAGAGAAGCCGCTGCTAAATCGCGCGATGAACGAATACTACGTGCCCGGCTCGACGTTTAAGACGGTGATGATGTACGCGGCTTTTCGGAATCAAATGCAGGACATACGGTTTACGACCAGCGGCGGCTTTTCGCCGGAGGGCTGCGGCCGCACGATTACCGACGATAACGGTGCTTGCGAAGCCTGCGGCAATATTGGGATCGACGTCGCTTACCAGAAATCCAGCAACATTTATTTTTCCTACATGGGAACCCAACTTGGTGGCGTAAAGATCCAGGAAACTGCGAAGCTACTGGGTCTGGGCGCTTATGACAGTCTCAGCGGCGAAGGACAGGGCCGGCGCGAGCCGGAAATCTGGAATGCCAGCACCAGCGCGATCAAGAATGCGATCGCTCCCACTGAGTCCTGGCTCAAAGCCGGCAGGCATTCCACCCGTTGCGAATTAATGTACGAAGGCTACGGCCAGGGCTACGCTTCGCAGATGACGCCTTTCCAGATGGCTTTGATTATCTCCGCGGCGGCTAACCTCGAGGGCAGGTTGATGAAGCCTAAGATTGAACGCGATCGCCCGCCCGAAGTTCTCAATCAAGTTCTGAGTTCGCAACAAGCTCTGACTATTCGTGGAATCATGAACATGGTCACTGAAGGCGGCACCGGCACCGGAGCGATGACGCCGGTCAGGGCTGCCGGCATCCGCAGCGGCGGCAAGACCGGAACGGCCCAGAAGCAAGTGCCGATCTACGATCCCAAAACCGGCCAGCCAAAGACCCGCGTGGTGACGGAGCGCGACTCAAGGGGCAACATCATCGGCCAACATCAGGAAACGGTTTTCGCCGATAAGCTGCGCAGCGACGCGTGGTATTTGAGCTTTGCACCATTGGACAAACCAACGATCGCCATGGCCGTTTTGCTGGAAGGCCCAGGGCCGGGCATAAGTTTTTACGGTGGCAAGAACGCGGCGCCAATCGCGGCTCAACTTATTCTGAAGGCGAAGGCGCTGGGTTACTTTGGCGGCAGCGCGAATCAACAGGGTCAGTCAACTAAGCAGTCGCCGCGGAGACGAAGATGATCGGTTACCAACTGGAGTTCGCGGCTTTGCCGCCCGATGTGCGGAGGGTCTCTGACCTTCCGACAGGCGAGCTTATTTTTCCCCGGGGCTGTGCCCCAGATGGTCGCAGGCATCGCTTAAGTTGCAATCATACGGGGCATAGCCCCGATAAATCTCTAGTGGCCCTGACGGAAGGTCGCAGACCTTCCGCACATCGAATGGCAGAGCCATAGCGAGAAGACTTCGTGAAGAACCGCTTATCGTCACATTTGCTGCTGCTGTTCGCGCTGGTCGCGTTTGAAGTGGTCGCCTACTTTGCGATTCACCGAGCGGCGTTGATTCGCGGTTACGACGCTTCATGGATTGCTGCCATCCGCGATTTGGCATTGTACTTCCCTATCATCGTGGTCGCGTTTTGGATCTCCGCAATCAAGAAGTTCAAGGGGAACTGGGTCCTCTTCACTACCGCAATCCTCCTATTTTCGGTCGGTCTGCTAATTCAGTACCGGCTCTACAGCGATCCGGAATACAACGCGCGGAACAAAGCCGCGGCTCGCCAGGAGAAAACTGATGCGCTGCGCTTGCGCTACATCAACGAGACCTACGACGCCGCGAAGCGTCAGATGATGGGTCTGTCTCCGGCGCCACCGACGGGTGCGGAAGCCGAAATACCAGTTAAGGGATCGACCTACACGATTTGGAACGCGCTGACAGCGAGTTACACCTGGATTCCGATTTTTTCACTGATTGCGTTTGGGCTCGCCTATTCGTTCTGCATCAATGATCGATTCCTGTCCTGGATTCAACGCAATAGTTTCATCATTGTGCTGCTGACATTGATTCCCCTCGCCGGCGCAATCATTTATTCAAGCGCGGGCAAGGCGGCCGGCAACACGACGCCCTGGGAGCCTTCAAAGGTTCCGTTCCTGCTCGGCTTCGCTGGAATTTTGACGGCGCGATACAAAGACCTGGCGCGAACTTACTGGGGCATTCCGCGCGCGCGCGACATTGTGCCGCTTATTGTGATGGCGATGATCCCCTTCATACCATTTTTTGCGCTGAAAGACTTTGGCCAGATGCTTATCTTTAGTGGGGCCTACGCTACGCTGTATCTGGTGGCGGTGCGTCGCTGGCCGCAGTTGCTGCTGTTTGTCGGCTCAGTGATGCTGGTCATCGGCATTTTGGTCATTGGCGCGCTGCCGCGCGACATCCAAGAGAAGGTGCCGCTACTGCCAACCATCGCGCGCCCGATTCAGCGCGCGCTGCCGGCGCGGATTCAGCAACGATTTCATCTGTGGCTGGATGGTTTCGATCCGCCGTCGCCCGAGGAATCGTGGTGGAAGAAAGATTATGACGACGCGTTAGCAAAAGATCCGCGGATGAAGGAACTCGCGGAGCAGAGCGAAGCGATGAGGAAGAGCGTCAACACCGATATCTGGTTCGACAAACTCGCTTTTCAGCCGGCCCAGGCGGTCTTTGGAATTGCTTCGGGAAAGACGACGGGACGCGGACTTGGGCTAGGTTTTCCGGAAGTCATTCCGATTGCCGACTCGGATTATGTCTACGCCGCGCTCGCCGAAGAACTGGGCATCGCCGGCGGCGCGATTGTCGTGCTGGCGGTGATTATTTTCATCGTCGCAGGTATTCGCACTTCGATTGAAGCGCGTGATATGTTTACAAAGTTATGCGCGGCGGGCTTGACGGCTTTCATGGGAGTTCAGGCTCTGGTTAACATCGGCGGCATCACGCGCGCTCTGCCCATGACGGGAATCACTTTGCCGTTCGTCAGTCATGGAGGATTCAGCTTGATTACCAGCTTCGCGATGCTGGGAATGCTCATGGCCTTTTCGCATCGCAATGCGGTGGATGCCCGCGGTGCTGCGCGCGTACGCCCGCAGACCCGCGAACTCTTCGGCCCGGAGGCCGTTCAATGAGCACACCAACTCCTGCCGGCAAGATTTCAGCGGCTTCAGTCAGCGATCGCGGGTTGAATCCGAAGCGTCCGCTGAACGAGGATTCTTTTCTCGCGGATGCTGCGCGCGGAATTTTTGTGGTCGCTGATGGCGTCGGCGGAGCAGAAGCAGGCGAGGTCGCGTCGGCTGCGGCAGTTGATGTTCTTAACAAGGCTTTCCAGGAAAAACTGGCTGCCGGAGAAGATGCCGAAGACCTGATGGAGTTGGCGATCCAGCGCGCCAACAACTCGATTCATCAGATGGCCGTCGAGAATCCGCGGCTCTCGTCGATGGCGACGACCGTGGTGGCACTGCATCTTGATGGACGCGTGGCGACGATTGGTCACGTCGGAGACTCTCGTCTGTATCGCCTGAATCCCGACGGCAAACTCGCGCGCGAAACCGAAGATCATTCAATCGTCGAAGAGGAAGTGCGCGCGGGTCGCATGACGCCAGAACAGGCTGCCAATCATCCCAGCAAAAACGTTATCAGTCGCGCGCTGGGCGCTGAGGCTGCAGTTGAAGTTGACATGAAAACTGCCGAGGTCGAAGACGGCAGCACTTTCCTGCTCTGCACCGACGGAATTACGCGTCACCTTCCCGACAACGAACTGCGCGAGTTTCTGATGAGCGGCCGTAGCGCCGAAGAGATTTGCGCAGGGATGAAGCAACGTTGCTTCGAGCGCGGCGCGGAAGACAATCTGACCGCAGTCATCGTGCAAGTCGGAACGCCAAAGTTTGACGCGCCGGCAATTGACGAGGAACGAACCGTCGATGCTCAGCTGAAGACGCTCCCGGACATACCCGTCGCGCCCGAGGCGCGCCTGGCGCTTCCTTCGCGAATCGCGATTCCGGCTCCAACCGCAAGAGTACTGGCGGAAGTGAGCGCCACGAAACCAGCTCGACGCGGACGACCCGTGCTTCGCTTCTTTATTTTTCTGCTCCTGATCGCGGCGGCCGGGGGCGGGTTTTATGGCGGCATCCGTTATCAGAAGTCTCTCGCGTTTGAAAACACCGCCACGCCTCAACCAAGCCCCGACGATCACGCGGCAGCGTTTGAAAAGAAACGCGCGGCGGTGGATGCCAACCCGCAAAAGTGGATTGCCGAAAACTCAGTCATTGGCACAAAGCCGCTTGATTCGAAAGATCCTGAGTTCTTGTACCTCTATGGTCGCGCGTCGATGCTCAGCGGCAACCAACGCGATGCCATCAACGCTTTCGATCTCGCACTTTCCAATCTGCGCACTGAATCCAAAGGGAAACTGACGTTGGATCAGGAGCTGAAACTAGCCGGCGCGGCTGCGGCCCTTAAGTCAAAAACGAAAACCTCTTCGCAGGAATCGGCGATGGCTGAGCAAAAGGCGATGCGCATTTTGGACGATTTATTGAACGTTAAGGGAAGTGGAGGACAATGATGAGCACTGCGAAGAAAGACGTTGAAGCCCTGCTTACCAAGTTGCCTGATGATTGTTCTCTTGAAGACATACAATATCACTTGTACGTCATCGACAAGGTTCGCCATGGGCTCGAAGTTGCCGATACTCAAGGGACGATTATGCAGGAAGAAGCCGAGGAACGACTCTCCAAATGGATTGCAGAGTAGTATGGTCTCCAAAAGCGCTTGAAGACGTCGAAGCGATCGGTCTGTACATCTCGAACGACTCGCCCTCTTATGCGGGTGCCGTGGTCAAGAGAGTGCTCGATTCGACCAGAATCCTCGCTCACTTCCCTTTTGCCGGTCGAATTGTTCCGGAATTCGGCGACGAGAGCATTCGCGAAGAGTTCGTTTACAGTTACCGGGTAATCTATCGAATCCAAGCCCAGACGGTGACGGTAGCAGCCGTAATTCACGGCCGACGGATTTTGGACTTAGGGACTCGGCTGGTGTGATGACCGAACTCAAACTCTTGCAATGCAGGCTCGATGGTCGTTACGACATTGAAGACTGTCTCGGTCGCGGCAGCTACGCCGAGATTTACGTCGCGCGCGACCGCGCGGCGACTGATGATCGGTTTCGCTCCGTCGTAGTCAAGGCTCTCAACGTGCTACTGCAAGGTTATCAGGATCCTGAACTCGAGCGCACGCTAATTCAGAATTTCCAGAACGAGGCGACGGCCCTCGATCGCGTGCGCCATGCCAACATCATCAGCCGTTTGGGTCACGGCACGGCGATCGACCTCAGCAAGACCCCTTTCCATTACATTGTGCTGGAATACTTGAGCGGCGGCGATCTATCGACCCTGTGCCGCCGCGAGCCGCTCGGGTTAGACCGAACGCTTTTCTATCTTCAGCAAATCTGCGCGGGACTCGCCCACGCCCATGAGTGCGGCGTGATCCATCGCGACATCAAGCCGCAGAATCTTCTGCTTACCGCCGATCACCAGACGGTGAAGATCGCCGACTTTGGCGTGGCGAAAATCGAAGCAGCCGACGGTGCGATCACGCGCGTCGGCACGAACATCTACTCGGCGCCTGAGCACAATCCGCTGATGCAAACCGCGCCACTCGATACGGGCTCGCTCCCCGGCGTCGAACCTCATTTGACGCCGGCGGCGGACACTTATTCGCTGGCCAAGACCGCCTACACTTTGATTTGTGGTGCGCCGCCGCGGCGTTTCGCGCAGCATGCGATCACCGAATGGCCAGAGGCGATCGCTCGCGAAACCTGGGCGCCTTCGGTCTTGCGAGTGCTCGAACGCGCGACCCAGAGCCGCGCCGGCGAGCGTTATCAAACGGTACGGGATTTCTGGGACGAATTCAGTGACGCGGCGCTGCCGCCGACGCAGCCTCTGGCTTTTGCTCAACCGCGCATACGACCGATCTCAGATCTCAGTCTCGAGACGGAAGTGCTCACCGAAACCGCGCCGCCAAAGCCGCGCTTTGAAACGTCACGCGAACTTCAGCAGCAACAGGTGGGCGGCAACGGCGCCGTGCGACCGCGGCTCGTGGTGCCAATCAACGGAGCCGGGTCGACGATTCAGACACAGGACTATGCAAAGCTCCAACAACCTGGGCGCGTGACGGTTCCAGTTCCCCCCAGCACTGCACCAATCGCTGCGGTTCGCAGCGTAGTCGCGCCGGCGAAACCTAAGAGTCGCGCGCGCGCGTTCATCATTAGCGTCATCCTCGTGTTAGCTTTTGCCGGGCTGCTGGCCGCTACCGGAGCGTATGTGCGTTCGCGCATCAATCGGCAAAACCCACCGCCAACGACGCCTCCGACCATCGTCGGACGTGAAGGTTTGACCACAACTGATCTAAACTTGCGCAGCGACCCGAGCACGGACAACGACCCGGTAGGCCTGGCTGAATCGGGCTCGCGCGTGCGGGTGCTGAATGTTAATGGCAACTGGTGCGAAGTTTTAGTCACTCAACACAGCCGGGCAAAGGACAAACCGGAGTCGTTGGACCGTGGCTGGGTAAACAAGAAGTTTTTGAAGTTTGACTGAGCATGAATCGTAAATCGTCAATCGCAAATCGGGTTACTGAGCAGCGAAGTCCGCGACTTCTCTATTGACGATTTACGAATTACTATTGACGAAATGGGCTTAATAGATTCCATACGCCGCTGGATTGACGGCGAAACCACCGACGACATCCTGGAGGAAGCCGACGAGCACGCAAAACCGCGGCGCGTCTGGGAAGAGTTTCTCGTAAAGATCGCGCGCGAAGTCGAAGCCTGCATGCAGCGCGAGATGTTTACGCCTCCCGGCGGGCCGACTTACATCCCGCGCGAATACATCGTCTATCTCAGCAACGACGACGACAAGGAATGGCAGGGCGACAAACGGCGGGGTCTGGAGCAAGGACTCTTTCATGTGCTGTCTGAGCGAGCCCGCGAGCTGGCCGGCGCCATGCAGCTACAGGCAAAGTCTTTCGCGATCGAGTTGCGCGTTGACGGCACGCTGAACAAAGGCGAGTTTCGCGTGCAGCCAGTCTGGGACGAAACTGAGTCAGGCCACACGATGGTGACCGTTCGTCCCGCAACTGCGGCGACGACCAGCGCCGCGCCTGTGGCTACCGAGACGCAAGGTGAAGCCGACACCGCCACGCCGGTCGAAAGCGAGGGCTCGGAGATCACTATGGTGCGGCCGCGCGTGGTCGACCTCTATTCAGTGGAACTCTGGCGCGAGGGAGTGCGGCAGTCGGTCGTCAAAATTACCAAGCCTGAAATTACGATTGGCCGCGGCTCAAGATCGGTTGCAGTGGATTTGCCTTTGAAGGGCGATGCCGAGATTAGCCGCGTGCACGTCATGCTGATGCTCGACGATCAGGGCCGTTACTGGCTGACACCAAAAGGAAGAAACCCGACTTTGGTTTCGGGCCGCGAACTCCCACGCGACGAGCGCACCATCATCCAACCCGACGAAAAGATCGGAATCTGCAGTTATACGCTGCGGATTCAGCCGAAGTGACCTCAGCCTAATAGATTTCCCAACACGCAGCCGCTTCGTCTTCCGCAAACGCGGCGATGGCTTCCGCATGATCGCGCAGCCGTTGTCCGATTGCGTGAGTCGGTTGATTGCCACACCGCAGCCAGATCACTTTTGGAGGTGGGCCGTAGAGCGTGGCCATGTCAGCGAAATCGACATCTTGGGAAACGAGGATGAAGCCGTTGGCTTTTGCATACTCCCAGATGGCCCGATCCTCTGCTTCTTCCATGCCGAGTAAGCGAATTTGATTCGATTCAGGAACAGCGTCGGCCAGCAGTCGACACAGCTTGAAGCTCAAGTTCTGATCGAACAACAGCTTCATGTGGTGGCAGTCACGAGTCTGCGCTCACGATCCGCAGCGTAGGCGAGGCAGGCTCGGATGTCTTCTTCCGTGAGTTCAGGATAATCGCTGAGGATTTCTTGATGAGACATTCCGGCCGCCAGCCAACCGAGTACGTCCGTAACGGCAATCCGCATCCCACGAATAGTCGGTCGCCCGCCGCGCTTGCCTGGTTCGATGGTGATGATGTCTTGATAATTCATCGTTGAGCCTACTTTACCACAGCCTTCGATGAGTGAGCAGGTTCTCGCGTGATCGCCAAAACTGCGTTAGGATATGGCGTAGGCTGAGTCTGTAATATGAAAGCTGCTACGGAAAGATGGATCTTCCTCCCCTAATTCAAATCGCTATACGAGAGAAGCTTTGGGACAGCGAGAGCCCTCGGGATCTCAAAGACTCCCTACTGAGACAGGGCTTGAATGAAGAACTTGCGAGACAAGCGAAATGGAGCATTGATGAATTTGAATACGCGGACACTAACCAGACGAGTCAAGGCCGGTTTGCCGTCACTCCGAGTGGATCGCTTAATCCGTTTTCAACAGTTGGTAAGTGCTTCGGGGAAAATGTACTCTTGAAACAACCAATGATTTTATCAAGTCAGTAGGCCTCTATAGTGAATGTTCCGCACTTGCGGAGCCATTGACGCTGTACTTCCTTGACGGTCCCGATCTCAGCGACGAATATTATAAAGACCTTTTTCGTGATCTTCAGATCCTCGGGAAGATTGCGCCTTTGATTGAAGCCAACGTTCTCTTGCTTGGCAATCCTAGACATGGCTACTGCGCTGACTGCGCCGACAGGACAGAGGGACTACTAGACGATGCAACGAAATCAATACTCTCCGGTCACTATCATCGTCAGGTTGAGCTTGTTTCGACCCCGCGAGGTTTTCAGTTGGGTTTACAGATACCGGAGCTTCAGCCTGACCACAGTCACCCGGTAACAACGTATATACCCATAACAAAGTCTGAAGCTGCACTGCTGAGACGGATGGGCCCCTCAGGGAAATCCAGTTCTAAGGCCGGTCATAAAGTACCTGAGAACCTCATTGGCAAGACAGTCAAGTTCGAGTTATCGAGTTTGTTTTTTGAGCTCGAGATGTCACGTGGTTTTGGTTCATTGTTGCTATCTGGATCAAGAGCAGAGACCTTAGTGATCGCGACACTAGACAAGGAGGCACCGGGTCTTGCTGAAATTGAGGATTGGGAGAAACTAAGAACGGTACATTTGCCATGGGTGCACTTTCTCACAGCCGAGGAGATTCTAATGCTGCGGCAAGAGGCAGGTAAGGCGCTTCCTCGATTGCGCGAGCTACTAAGAATTCGTCTTTCAGAACCCCCAGACGGCACTAGCTCGCTCCTTCAAACCGTAGCTGAATTGCGCGCGCAAGCACTGGAAGTACAAGCTGAACTTGACGGGCTCAATCTTCCAAGAGAGCGTAACTACCGAGCGGGAATGGTGGGACTCGCGATGGCATTCGTCGTCTACGGTTTGGCATCTCAATCATCACCGGTCGTTGCTACTAGCGTCAGTGCGCTCTTGGCTACCCTAGCTCACTTGAGAAATGCTGAAAGAGAGCACGACTCAAAGATAGCTAAAGCTGTTTCGACTCCTGGCTACGCACTTCTAAAGGCCAAAGAAATTCTTTCACATCGATGAGGCCTTCAGCTGCCAACCCCGGTTCAGGTAAAATCAGTGCCCCGCGCTCGCCGCGCGCGCGCCACCGTTGCTGTCGAGGTCAGAGATTAGTTGCGTAAGCAGCGGACTCACGCTTTCGACGTTGTCGTAATTCTTTCCCAACAACTTGATCAGTCGCTTCTCTTTTGAGGTGCCTTCGATCTCTTTGAGAAAGGCACGGCAGAAAGCGCAGACGACTGTGGGGTCAAACTGCGAGCCGGTATTCACCCTAAAATCTTCGAAAATGTCTTCGAGGGGAAGCTTCTTGCGGTAAGGCCGATCGGTCGTCATTGCGTCAAACGAATCCGCCAGCGTGACTATCTTTGCGCCGGGGGGAATCTGATCGCCTTTCAATCCATCGGGATAACCGTTGCCGTCCAGGCGTTCGTGATGATGACGGGCCATCAAAGGAATGTCTGCGTAAGGATGACTAATCGGCGCGAGGATTTCGTATCCGGCGGCCGGGTGCCGGCTCATCTCTTTTGACTCTTTGGCATTAAAACGCAGCGGAGAGTTGATGACAGTTAGATCGACGATCAGTTTTCCGATGTCGTGAAGATAACCGGCGATGGCGATGCCTTCGACGGCTTCGTCGCTCCAACCCATTTCGCGCGCGATGATCTCGCTGTACTTGCCGACGCGCACCGAATGACCTTGGGTGTAACGATCCTTGATGTCGATGGCGGCGGCGAACGCCCGCACAGTCTCTCGGTAAATCGTGCGCAACCCGTCGTACAAGCGCAGGTTCTCTGCTGCTTTGCTCTCGACTTCTTCGAGGAGGCGATGGCTGTGAATGCCGACGCCGATGTGACGCGATAGCGCGGTCACAACTTCCAGATCTTCTTCAGTGTACTTTTCGCCGCTCGCCTTTTCGCCCAGCAACACGACGCCAATCAAGCGCTCGCGCACCACCAAAGGCAACAACAAATCGATCTCGATCGAAGCGAGCGAAGTCTGGTGCTCCTCAAGAAATCTGTGGGCTTCTTTCGTCGCATCGTCGAGTGACAACGCCGATCCCACAGCCGCTAATTCGCGCGCGTGTTCGTGATCCAGTGGCAGTGCGGTATTTTGGATGAGGCCTCTGGCGGCCACGATCTGCAGTTGCTCGCTTTCGCGATCGAACTCAGCGACGGCGCCGCGGCGGATGGCCAACGATCCCAGCAAGAGATGGAACGACGCCCGCAGCATCTCTTCAAAGTCAGACGTATTCGCGATCTCCTGGCCGAGATCAGCCAGGGTGGCAAACGTGTGAATCAATCGTTGTGTGTTTGTTTCCATGAAATCAGTCCGGGCTGCTGCGCGGCAGCGTTCGTTTGCGGAGCGATCAAAGCCAACGCCTCATCTTCGTCGGTTACGACACTCACGTGCCGAGTCAGTCCCAGCATCTCGAACAAATGCGCGTTATGGCTGTTGACGTCACAGAAAACAAGCTGGGCATTGGTTTGCTCGGCGGCGTCAATCACGCCCATAAGAATCGAGACACCGATACTGTTGACCAGCTCAGTGTCTCGGAAATTAATCACCAGCGCGCGCCGGCCGGCATCGAGCTGTCGCTTGCATTCGCGCTCGATGCGTTCACCGCTCAACTTGTTAAGATAATCGCTGGCGTAGATGATCGCCGTCTGGCCGACACATTGCGTTGGTACCGAAGTTGTCGTCGTCGCGTCCACCATCACCACAAGTTCCTTTCTCTCTGCGGCACAGTTTAGCACAGACTGTGGCCTTGCTCGCCGACATAATGGCGTGAGCCAAAACTGCCCGCACCGATTCCATCGAACTTTCGTCTTGGACTTTTCTTTACCGCGGGCAATATACTCGCCGCCGTTTCGGAGAACTTCCCAAGTACGAAACTTATGTCACGACTGACACGCTACGTCGCCTCCTGCCTGACGCTGCTGCCCGCCTGTCTTCTGGCGATCCTAATAGTGAAATATGCGGTCGACATGCCACAGTCGGACCAATGGGCGTACGTTTTCCTTTTTCAAAAGGTGTCGCAGGGCACCTTAACTTTAAGAGACCTGTTCTTGCAGTACAACGAGTACCGACAGTTCTTTCCGAATCTGCTCTTTGTCGGACTCGGCGAAGTGACGCGTTGGAATGTGAAGTACGAGATGCTGGTGACCTTTGTGTTCGCTTGCCTGGTGTCATTTAATATTTATCGCCTGGCTAAAACGACGATCAAAGAAACAGCCGTACGGTTGTTTCTCTTATCGACGCCACGGCAAGTCTGTCGTGTCCGCGCTTGAGGCAAAACTCCAGTGCTGCCGGCGCCAGATCGATTCCCACGACGGAGCCTTTTCCGGAATAACGTGACAGCCATGAAATGTTGGCGCCGGTACCGCATCCGGCATCGAGAATTAGTCGATCACTAGCGGGTGAAGAGAGCCCGTCAAGCAAGGCGGCCGTAATGTCGCGCATGCCTGCAAACCACCAAAACTCCCCTTCCAGATCGTACAGTAGCGCATAGTCCTCGATCTGCATTGGCGTCGATGTTGTGAAGGAAGGATGAGTCGCTTAGTTGCGTGCTCTACCGGCGCAAATACTTGGTCATGCGTAACTGCGTGCCGTCGTCAACGCGCTCAAACTCGACTTCGTCCATCAGAGTCTTGATCAACTTCAGTCCCCAACCTCTGCGGCTCTTGCCTCCGGGTTGATTGGCGCCGACGCCATTCTGGCCCGCCATGTTCGCCGGCACTACGCCTCGGCTCGCAACTGTAACGACCAATTTATCATTATCTAGGCGAAATCGCTGATAAATCTTCCGATCCGGGCTGAGACTGTGCTCGGTGGCGTTGATGCACGCCTCGACCAGAGCGGTCTTGATCTGGTTGATCGCTTCGGAGGGAAAGTTCACGCGTCGCGCGATCTGTTCGATGGTGTGCGCGGCAATCAATTCTGTATCAGCGCCCATCGGAATCACCATCTCGTATTCATCAGCTCGGCCCTCTTCGCGCGTCCCAGGCTCTGGATTGATGCGTGCGGTCAGTAGCTCAATCTGTCTCAAGCTTGACCCGTAGGCATCGCGTTCGTTCAGTAACGCACAGGCGTCGGGTGAAAATCCTTCGCGGGCTATCAACCACAGACGGACCCGACCAAAGTCGCACTCACGAGCCAGCGTCGACAGGCGATTGCACCACTCTTCGGTCAGTTCCCTGCTCGCTTCGAGTTTGGAATCAATCTGAGCGGCGATCCAAACGATCTCGCATTCGTCGGTGTAGTCCGCCGCATCAAACGCATGAGCGATCGCGCAACGCCCTTCTTCAAATTGCATAGAATCCGCAAACGCGGAACCGTCGGCGACGTGAACGACCTGTGGCAGCTTGATTAGATCCGTCTCGGTATCCAGCGCCTCGTTCACGCCATCGGTATCGACGCCAGTGTGCGTCGCCGCGAAACGATCGTAATGAAAGAGGCTGGCTGGCACGCTCTGACCATTGAAGCGCTTTACCAGTTCAGGCAATCCAAGCGCGGCTTCGCGCCGATACTTGCGGGCCATCGCCTGGGGCGCTCGCTTCAGCGATTCGATCAAAGTATCCGCCACCACCAGCGCGCGCGATTCGGCCGCGACCTCGATCCGATATTGCGCCCGCAGGTAATCCATCCACACGTACGAGTCGGAATTGACTTCCACGTGAGCGGCGCTGGAATTTGCCAGCTCGTAGACGTGAAGCGCATCGATGATCCGTTCGAACTCAGCGGCTTCGACTCCGAGACGCTTTTTCCAGGCCCATAGAGAAGACTTACGCGTTTCACTCGAAGCAGATTCATGCAACACGCGCAAGAGCGTTCGACGCGTCTGCGGATGCGGTGCGACCTGATCGAGAATGCTCGTAAAGTGGCGATGAATCCGCCCACCCAACAGCTCGTCAACGTAAAGTCGCTGGCAATTCAGGAAACTGGTCAGGCCCGTCTTACTTTCGCGAGCGCCCTGCAACAAAGCGTTGATGAAGAACGGAGTCGCGCCGAGTTGCTGCACGATTAAGTCGCGCGTCTCTTCGTTACTCTCAACCTGGTGACGGCCGGCAAGATTCGCGACCAGTCGGTGCGCGTCATCCTCGCTTAAGCCTTCGACGTGCATTACTTGTCCAGACTCGTAGTCGGCGCCAGATCCGTGGACCACGTCCAGTATCTGGCGACGCAAACCTGCCAGAGCGATCGGCCCGCTTGAAAGCTTGAAAGCCCGCGCAATTTCGCGGCTTAGCGAAACCTGATCGGGATCGGTGCCGGCCAGCCGCACACAGTCGATCAAAGGAAACAAGCGACGCCTGGCGCGGGCAGCAACTCTTTGCGGCGCCGACAGACAAAAGCTAATCAGCGCGCCAGCGTCCGTGCTTGCGCGTTCGCGATCGAAGCCCTCGATTAATTCCGATATCAGTTCATAGTCGGTGGGCAGCGCGAGTTCCACCAGATCGTGGAACGTGAGCGACGCTTCGCAGAGAGACGGATCGACGCGGCGATAGGCGATGTATTGCTGAATGAAACTTTGAAAGAAGCTGCGGGCGGCGCTGAGTGGCGTATTGCCAAACCCAAAGTAGATCGGGATTGCTTCGCCGCGGCGACTGAATAATTCGTCATAGGCCTGGCGCAAGAGTTCTGACGCGCCGACGTTCGGCGCTCCTAAAACAAGCAGCCCGCCACTGTCATCAATTCCAGACGAATAATCCATCAGTTGCCGCAATTCGGCATCGCGGCCCACGAATTCGTCTCGACTGACGCTGGCTAGGATTTGTTGATGAGTCATCGATCACTAAGCTTGAGTTGCACCATCGCGGTTGGCTCTGGCCGGCGCGCTCTGATAAGCATAGGCGCGATTCTTGCCGTGACTCTTCGCGTGATAAAGCGCCCGATCGGCGGCGCGAATGACGGCCTCGGCCGAGTCAAGCGCGGCTGAGTAACACGACAGGCCAAGGCTCACGGTCACCGAGCCGAGCGGTTGCGCGGCCCCGTGCGGAAAGTTAGTCTCAGAGACTTTGCGCCTGATGCGATCCGCAATCACGGCAGCTTCCGACAAGTCTGTTTGCGGCAACAGAATCGAAAACTCTTCGCCGCCATAGCGAGAAGCTACGTCCGCTTTTCTTAGTGCCGCCCGTAGACATTGGGCGATGATTTCCAGCGCTCGGTCTCCGGCCTGGTGGCCGTTCCGATCGTTATAGAGTTTGAAATCGTCGATGTCGATCATCATAAAGCTCATCGGGTAATCGTAGCGCCGCGATCGACTCAACTCTTCCGCCAGGCGCGCTTCCATGTAACGCCGATTATGCAGCCCCGTCAGCGCGTCGGTGATCGACAAAAACTGGAACTGGTTTGCGCGCTGCTGCCAAGCGGCGCGTTCCAAAGCCAAGGCGATCTGGGGCCCCACCAATTCGATGACGTTAAGGTCGGATGCGTCGTACGCCGTGCCGTCCATCTTGTCCGCGAGATTAAGTACTCCGATCTTACGTTGCCCAATCGCGATCGGATAGCTGATGAAAGACTTCGTTTTGTACTGCCGCTCGGGCATTGCCCGCATGCCTAACTGATCGATGCTGGCCACGAGGGCGCGACCCTCGCTCAGAACTGATCCGGCAATGCCTTCGCCCATGCGAATGTTCGCGACGGCGTTCACCGGGTCGACCATCCCGCGGGCTACCTTCATCGTAAGTTCGTTGGCCGCCTCGTCAAACAGCATCAGTGAGCCGCGCTCGGCGCTCACCAGTTGAAGTGCCTGCGTCAGGATTGATTCGTAGGTCTCCGCTGGTTCGAGCGCGTCGATCTGTTCGGCAAAGCGACGAATCGAGTCGGCAAACGGCGCCCGGCGATCGAGGCCCGGGCGCGGACCAAGCCCAGTCCGCCGGTCTTCGGCGCCGGGAGACGAGATTGTGCTGGCAGCAGCGGCCATCCGCTTTAAGGGCGTTGGGGCGGACTGCGTCTCTTCGATGAATTCCCGCGCGGCTTTGGCAACGCGCAATGCCGCGTGATCAAGGTCCGCTTCGTCAGCAAAGATCACATTCTGAAAAAGATCGTCGGAAAATAATTCCCGGAGATCGCCTGAGCGAAAGCGCTCCGCGAGGTCGCGATAATCCGTGCTGCTGACAAATGCCCGGCCGCCGATCACTGCCAGCTTTCGCTCAGTGTCGATCTCGACCGGCATAGCGAAGCACTGCAAGCCAGCATGACAGCGATAATGCGTGACCGTATCGGCGCCGATCGCGCGCTCGTGGGCGCCGCCGCAAAACGGATTGCAGAGGCCCGCGTGTTCGGGGGAAGACTGTAGTGCGGCACAGATCGAGTTGTTGTTGGCGATACCGAGGGCCGGGGGCTGTCGGCCTTCCACCAGGAGCAGAGAGATTCCGGTTGAGCTGGCGATCGCGTCCTGTGCCTTGGCCCAGCCGCGCGGTGCGCGCTCCGGCGTCTCTTGCGAAGTAGAGTTTGCCGGTGCGGCGCGCTTTTCGGTAATCGGCTTTTTCACGCTTTGAAACTCGCGCTTGCTCGCTCAGTATAGGTCGCGCCTGACCGCGCTACAAGCTGTTTGTGCGCGCGATTTTCGGCCACACGAAGCCTTCGCACAGGCCTCTGACTTTCAGTTCACGTCTAGCGTAAACGACTAATAACCCTTGGTTTTCACGCTTGCGAGACTAATCCGGGCGCGTCGCCAGGGGCCACGCGGTCGATGTCCGGCTGCTCGGGGCTGATACGTATGCAGGCAGCGAAGTGATTTGGTTTGATTTGGACCAGTTGAGGCTCGACGGCACGGCAAGCGTCGATGACGTAAGGGCAACGGGTATGAAAACGGCAGCCCCGTGGCGGATTGATTGGAGAGGGCACGTCGCCTTGCAGAATAACCCGGCGTCGGGTGAGTTCGACGCTCGGATCTGCTACCGGGACGGCGGAAATCAGCGCCTTTGTGTAAGGCATAAGCGGCTGGGCGTAAATGGCTTTAGCCGGAGCCAACTCGACAATCTTGCCGAGGTACATTACCGCCACGCGATCCGAGACGTGCCGAATCGCGCGCAGGTCGTGAGAGATGAAAAGGTAGGTCAGCTTCTGCTCACGTCTGAGGCGGTCCAGCAGATTCAGGATCTGTGCCTGAATCGAAACATCAAGGGCAGAGATAGGCTCGTCGGCAACGATAAAGTCGGGCTTAACGGAGAGCGCCCGCGCTATACCGATACGCTGCCGCTGTCCGCCCGAAAACTCGTGAGGATAGCGGTTTAGAAATCGTCTGCTCAAACCAACCGTTTCCATCAGATCCTGCACCCGTTGTCTCTTTTCCAGACCGCGCGCCATCCTGAACGTTTCGATCGGCTCGCCGATAATTTGCCCCACTGTCATGCGCGGATTCAGCGAGGCGTAGGGATCCTGAAAAATCACCTGGAGGTAACGGCGCTGCGCGCGCATCGCGGACTTCGAAAGATGTGCGAGATCCTGACCGCGAAACATAACCTCTCCCGATGTCGGCTCGGTCAGGCGCAGGATCGCGCGACCCATCGTTGACTTGCCGCATCCTGATTCGCCCACCAGGCCGAGGGTCTCGCCCGGGTGGATGTCGAGGTTGACGCCATCGACAGCTTTCACAATTTGGCGCGCGCGACCGAACAGCGGTCCTCCGCCGGATGAAAAATGGACCTTGAGATCGCGAATCGAGATCAATGGCTGGCGTTCAGTTTCCATCAGCCTTCGCCTTTCAGCTCACTGTAAACTTCGGTCGCGAAATGACAGAGCGAATGGTGCTCGCGCGTCAGTTGCACGAACGGTGGAAACTCAGTTCGACAAACGTCCTCTGCGCGTTCACACCGCGGGGCGAACGGACACCCTGGTGGCAGGCGCGCCAGATCCGGCGGCAGTCCCGGAATCTGATAGAGACTACCCTGCTCCGCCAAAGGATCGGGTACCGAACGCAAGAGTCCGCGCGTGTATGGATTGCCAGGTCGCGCGAAAAGCTCCGCGGTCGGCGCCTGCTCAAACACTTTGCCGGCGTACATGACGATGATGTGATCGGTCATGCCGGCAACTACGCCGAGGTCGTGGGTGATCAGAATGACACTGGCGCCAGTCTCGGCTTTCAGGCGTTTTATCAAAGCCAGAATCTGCGCCTGAATCGTGACGTCGAGCGCGGTCGTCGGCTCGTCGGCAATCAGCAACTCCGGCTGGCAAGATAAAGCCATCGCAATCATTACGCGCTGGCGCATGCCACCAGAGAATTCGTGCGGGTAGCTGTCAGCGCGTTCGTGCGCATCCGGGATGCCAACCTGCTCCAGCATCTTGATAGCATGGGCGCGCGCCTGCTCCCTCGAATGCCCGAGATGAAGCTGCGTGACTTCCATCAACTGTTTCGAGATGCGCATGAACGGGTTCAGCGAGGTCATCGGATCCTGAAAGATCATGGCGATCTGCTTCCCGCGAATGTCCCGCACCTCTCGCGCTGAGAGCTTCAGCACATCGCGGCCACCGAAAAGAATCTCACCCGAAACGATTTTGCCGGGCGGCTTGGGAATTAATCGCATGAGCGAAAGATTCGCGACGGACTTGCCTGAGCCTGACTCGCCGACAATTCCCAGCGTCTCGCCGCGTTTCAACTCGAAACTAATGCCGTCAACAGCTTTCACCACGCCGTCTTCGGTTTCGAAGTAGGTGCGCAGGTCTTTGACCTCAAGCAGATTCCCGTTAGTGCTTGTGTCCCGCATTCTTGTCTCTATCACGAACCCGCTAACACATTTGGTACCGACTCAATTTCCTTTTGCCTTCTGCTTACTGCCTACTGCTCACTGCTTTCTCATCTGCGGATCGAGGGCGTCACGCAAGCCGTCGCCGAGAAAGTTCAGCGACAAAAGCATCAGCGCCATGGTCAGTCCGGGAAAGATCAGTTGCCACGGAAAGATCGCGAGCGTCTGCGCGCCGTCCGCGGCCAGACTCCCCCACGACACGCGCGGCGGACGTACGCCGAGACCGAGAAACGAAAGAAACGCTTCGCTCAACATTATGCTCGGAATTGTGAGGGTCGCGTAAACGATCACCGGGCCGAGGGCGTTCGGCACCAAATGACGAAATATGATCTTTGGAGTCGAAACGCCGGTCGCGCGCGCGGCCAAGACGAAATCCTGGTTCCGGAGCGACATCACCTGGCCCCGAACGATGCGCGCCATCGTCAGCCACGACACCGCGCCCAGCGCAAAGAACAACTCAGCTAATTGTCCCGTCGGCGTCTTAGCCGGCAGCAACGCGAGCAAGACGATCACGATGATTACGTAGGGCAGCGAATAGAGCACATCCACGATTCGCATCATCAAATCGTCGATGCGGCCGCCGACGTAGCCGGCGATTGCACCGTACGAAACCCCAATCAGCAGCGATACCAGCGTGGCGATGAGCGCGACCATGAGCGAAATCTGCCCTCCGGAAAGCACGCGCGCCAGAATGTCTCGGCCGGCGTTGTCAGTGCCCATCGGATGAGCCCACGAAAATGTTCCTTCGGGAGAGCGGAAGGGCGCGAACGATTTATTCAGGCGCGACTCTTTCGGAATAACGTCATAAGCATAGCCGGTCGCGCGTTGAATGACCGTCGGGCCAATCACCGACGCGAGCGTGAGCCCGATGACGACAATCAGGCCTAACACAGCCAGCTTGTTCTTGAGCAAGCGCCGCCACGCGTCGCGCCAGAGAGACGCGCCGGCAATCAATTCACTTTCGCTGTTGGGTGGATGGTCGGTCATTCCAGCAGGGCAAACAGTAAGCAAAGAAAACGCAAGCCAACAACTTGCGTTACGTGTATCTGATTCGCGGATCAATAAAGCCGTACGAAATATCCACGAGCAAATTGAAAACCAAGACGGTGATGGCGATGAACGCGACGATGCCGATTATCAGCGGCTCGTCGCGATTGAAGCACGCGTTAATAAAATAGTTGCCGAGGCCCGGGAGCGCGAACACTCTTTCGACGACGACCGTGCCGGTAACTAAGAACGCGAGCGCGGGTCCGGAAAACGAAACAACCGGCAGCAAGCCTCCTCGCAACCCGTGACGCATGACCACCGCCGTCTCGCTCAATCCTTTCGCGCGTGCGGTTCGAATGTAATCTGAGCGCATGACTTCCAGCATCCCTGTTCGCGTCAGCCGCGAAATGTACGCAATGTAGATCGCTGAAAGCGTGACCGCGGGCAAGACGATGCTCTTGCTCGGGAAACCGTTCCATAAAGCCGGCGGCAACCAAAACAGAGTCAGGGCAAAGACCAGGACCAGCAGCGGTCCCAGGACAAAAGTCGGGATCGCAATTCCCGCCATCGCCAGCGCCGTGCAGGCATAGTCAATCCACGAGTTTTGCCTGAGGGCAGCGAGCGTCCCAGTAGTAATCCCCACCGCCAGCGCCAGCAGATACGCGCACAACCCGAGCGTCGCCGAAACCGGAAGCGCCCGCCAGATGATTTGATTAACCGACTGGCCTTCATATTTTAGCGAAGTACCCAGGTCGCCGCGGCCAAAGTTACGAAGGACCTTTCCGTACTGCACGTACCAGGGCTTATCCATTCCGTACTTTTCACGCAGGTTCTTTTCGACCGCGGGAGCCAGTTTCCGTTCACCGAGATAGAAGTTGCCAGGAGCCAGGCGAATCAATCCCCACGTGATGGAAACAACGATGAAGAGCATCGGAACGATGATGACGACGCGGCGAATGATGAAACGAAGCATGATTAGAAGGAGAAAGTAAAAAGGCAAAAAGCAAAAGGACACTCTGAAGCGAAGTTAGGACGTTCGTGACGGCCGCATGGCGTTTCTTCTCTCTTCACTTTTTCCTTTTACCTTTCTCCTTTTGCCTTTCCAGAGCAATTCATTGAGTCATGGCCGGCATACTGTAGTCCCACTTGGTCTGATCCCGCTCAAGGTAAATCCATTTCCACGGATGCAACGTCATCGCATTCGGGTACATGCCTTTGACGTAAGGCTTCTTCAGCCAGCGCGTGCTGCCCGCCGTCAGCGGAATCACCGGCTGCGCCTCGAGCAAGATGGTCTCTGCCTGCGCCAGCAAAGCGTACCGCTTCTGATGATCGACCGTGCGATTGGCTTCGTCGAGCAAAGCGGCGTATTTCGGATCCCACCAGCCGGTCGCATTATTTCCCCCCGGCGTGTAGAACAAACCAAGAAACGTGAACGGATCCATGTAATCTGCTGCCCAGCCGTATCGCGAGACACCCTTGTAATCGAGCCTAGCCTGCGCCGCAAAGAACGTTTTGCCCTCCATGACGCGGATCGGAATGGTCGCCCCGAGGTTCTGCTTCCACTGCGCCAGGATGAACTCGGCATATGAAAGATTGTTTGCGTCCGGATTGGTGATCAACTCGACCTCGCTGGCGGAAAACTTCTTCGGATCAAACTTGCCCATTGCGTCGCGATAACCAGCCTCGGCAAGTAATTGTTTCGCCTTCTCAGGATCGAACGGATCGCCTTTGGGTTGGGGATAGCCGGGAAACATTCCGTCGGGCGTCATCGCGGTCAACGGCTTAACGTGGCGCCAATCGGCCAGCGCCTGCTTGTTCAGCGACATGTTCAGCGCTTTACGCACCCGCACATCGCTGGTCGGCCCCTTGGTAGTATTGAAGAGGTAGAAATCGATCGCGGCTTCTGGGGCGTCCATGAAGTCCTTCATGGGCGTAATCACGTCGAGCCAGGCCGATGGCACGGTGTGATTGTACGTAGCGTCGAGTTCGCCCGCCTTGTACAGATTCATCATGGTCGTGTTGTCCTGAAGCAAATAAAAAACTATCCGCTCGAGTTTCACGCTCTTCGTGTCCCAATTCATCGGGTCGCGCACGGCATTGACGCGATCGTAGTGCTTCCACGCTTCGAGCTTAAACGGCCCGCTGGTGACTATGTTCGCCGCGTCAGTCCACGAGGCGCCAAACCTTTCGATCGTCTTTTGATGCAGGACGCGAAAGAAAACGTGCGGCATCATGCTGACGAAGAACGGCGCAGGCTTCACCAGCGAAATATGCAGCGTGTAATCATTGACCGCGTCCACGCCCACGTCCTCGGCCCTCACCTGAACAAACTGCTTGCCCGCAACGGCAGCTTTCAGTTTCGGACTAGCGTCGAGCTCTTTCTGCCGTTTCTTTTCGCTGCCCGAAAGAACGACGCGCGTGGGGTCCGCAGGCGCGTAGGTATGCTCGGCCGCCTCCGCGAAATCCCTTTCCAGCAAAAAAGTCTTACTGTTGGGATCGAACACGAATACTCCGCTCGAGTTGAAAGCCTCGGCGTACTTGATCGGATAAGCCATCGAGGCACTGCGCGACCCAAACTCGGGCGTGAGACCGCGCCGAATCGTGTAGACAAAATCGCGCGCCGTAATCGGATCGCCATTCGAAAAGCGTCCGTCGCGACGCAGGTGAAAGGTGAATTCGGAAGAGTCTTTGTTGACTTCCCAACTTTCGGCCAGCGCGGGCACTGCTTCGCCCGTCTTCGGATCGTATTCGGCAAGGCCTTCGTAAAGGGCCATGCACATGCGCTGGTCGCCCTGGATGGTTACAATCTGCGGATCGAGGGACTCAGGCTCTGAGCCGGAAACGTAGCGCAAGACGTTTTCGCGCGGCGGGTTGGTCGCGCCAAAGAACGCACTGTTAGCGGAAGTGGTGCAGCCAGCGTTGGCAAGAGTGAGCAGAAACAAGGCTGCCACCAGAGTCAAACTCTTTGCCAGAACCGCCATAACTTACATTCTACGGAGTGCGCTCAGTTTTTGAAAGACTTCCTCAGTCTGTTGGCGCGTGCTTTCGAAATCTCCCGAAGAGTCGATCAAAAACTCCGCATGACTCTTCTTCTCTTCCTGCGACATCTGGGCGGCAATGCGTTGCTCGGCTTCCGCTTGCGAAATCGCGTCGCGCGACATCAAACGTTCCAACTGCACTTCGGGCCGACAATGGACGACGACTAGTTTATCGAAGCGCCGGTAACCACCCGATTCGATCATTAGCGCCGCATCGACGACGGCGATGCCCTGCGGATCTTTCTTTTCCCACTCGCGCATCACTGCGTCCTGCGCCGCGATGATGTAAGGATGCAGGATCGAATTGAGTTGCAGGCGCTTCGCTTGATCCGCAAAAACGATCGCACCCAGTTTCGCTCGGTCGAGTGAGCCGTTCGCATTCAGAGTCTCGTCGCCGAAAGCCTCTACCACGGCTTTCAATCCTGGTGTGCCCGGTGCTACGACTTCGCGCGCCGTAGCGTCCGCGTCCAGTACATAACAACCAAGGTCGGACAGCACGCCAAGCACGAACGACTTGCCAACCGCGATCGATCCAGTGAGTCCAACCTTCAGCATAGTTCAGAGTTAAAGCTTTAGCTTGCGAAAGGCGCAACCTGAAGGTTGAACTCTAAACACCCCGCCGCCACTTCGCCGCTTGCAAGGTATTCCGCATCAGCATCGCGACCGTCAGCAAACCCACGCCGCCGGGAACCGGCGTGCGTCTTCCTGCGACGAGATCAGCTTCAGCCGGATGAACGTCACCGACCAGCGTGTAACCGCGACGCGCGATCGCCTCGATGCGTTTCTCGCTTTCATCGCCAAACAGCGCCCTCGCCTCTGCGGCGTCAGCAATTTTGTTAATGCCGACATCGATTACTGTCGCGCCCGGCTTGATGAAATCTCCGCGAACAAAGCCGGCACGTCCAATCGCCGCAATGAGTATGTCAGCTCGCCGGGTCACTGACGGCAAGTCGCGCGTGCGCGAATGGCAGATCGTGACGGTGGCGTGGTGCTGCAGCAAAAGGCTCGCGACCGGCCTTCCGACGATCTGGCTGCGGCCCACCACACAGGCATTGGCCCCAGTGATTTCAATCCGATTTCGCTCAAGCAATTCAATAATTCCCGCCGGCGTACACGGCACGAATCGCGGCCGACCCATCGCCAACAGGCCGACGTTTGTCGGGTGAAAACCATCGACATCCTTGGCGGGATCCACTGCTTCGATAATCGATGCCTCATCGATGTGCTTTGGCAACGGCAATTGCACCAGGATGCCGTCAACGTCGTTGTGCCGATTCAACTCGGCGATCAAGGCGAGCAGTTCTGCCGTCGTCGTTGATGCCGGAAGAGCATGATGTGACGACTCGATTCCCACGTCAGCGCAAGCGCGCATCTTCTTCTGCACGTAGACAGCAGACGCGTCGTTGTCGCCAACCATCACGGCCGCCAAACGCGGCTTGACGTGCTGGTCATCCTTAAGCCGCTGCACTTCCTCGGCGACTTCGCGTTTGATTTCGTCGGCGATCGGACGACCGTCGAGGACCTCTGCGCGCCGTGCTTCTCTCGCATCCATCAGGCGCTAATCCTAACACACAACTGCGCACGTTAAGTTTGGTTTTCTGGCGGCAACTTGAGGATGCAGGACAAACTCGCTAACCTGTTTTCATTTGAAGGTTCGACCCGGAGTTGAAAGCGTTGAAACTCATCATTCCATCCGAAGTCAGCAGCCGAGCGCTGCGCACTTTCTTGGTTCTCTTGATTTGCGTCACCGCATTTGGAATCGCGTGCAAACCGAGGCCCAACCCACACGAGAAGCGCTACGATCTGAAAGGCAAAGTCGTCGCAGTCAATAAGTCCGAGCGCACCGCAACCATCGCGCACGAAGACATCAAGGGCTTCATGCCGGCGATGACGATGCCGTTCAAGATTAAGAGCGACGCTGATTTGGAAATGCTGAAGGCAGGCGACCTGGTAACCGGAACTCTCGTCGTCGATGACGTGGCATCGTGGGTCGAGATTACGGCGATTGTCGAAGGCCCTGTCACGGTTTCACAGACGGGCGACGTGCTCGGTGAACCAAAGCCCGGCACTCATGTTCCCGACTTTGGCCTCGTGAATCAGGATGGCAAACGAATTCATCTCGCGCAGTATCGCGGCCAGGCTCTCGCGCTGACTTTCATTTACACGCGCTGTCCAATGCCGGATCAATGCACCTTGATGAGCAATAACTTCGCCGCCATAGATCAGGGATTGCAGAAACAGCCGGACGTTTACACAAAGACGCACCTGCTGACAATTAGTTTCGATCCTGAGTATGACTCACCGAAGGTTCTGCGCAGCTATGGTTCCTCACACACCGGTCGATACTCAGACGAAACATTTCAGCACTGGGAGTTCGCTACGGGAAGCGCCGACGAGGTCAAGGGGATCGCGCAGTTCTTTGGCCTGCGCTATTTTCACGACACAGAGTCTGGACAGGATCAAGTGATTCACTCGCTGCGGACGGCGGTGATTGGCCCCGACGGAAAGTTATTCAAACTGTACCGTGGCAATGAATGGAAACCGAATGAAGTTGTCGACGACTTACTATCGCTGTCTCGGAAGTAGCGCGTCGGGGCAGTAGCCCAACCTCCGGGGTCCCCGACCGAGCAGCTCGGTTGGGGTGGGGCGGTGAGGGAGGGCTCGGGTCTTAAATCAATGAAACTCTTAATTCTCACTCACGCCGAAGTTGAACGTCTGCTGCCGATGTCTGAGTGCATCTCGGTCATGGAAGAGGCGCTGGCGGCGCTGGCGCGCGGCGAAGCTGATCAGCCGTTGCGCACGATTTTCAAACCGGCGAACGTCAAAGGCGTGATGGCCATGATGCCCGCATTTCGCAGCGCCGAGACTTCTGCGCCCTTGCTTACGCGCGGGTTTCTGCCCGGCGACAAGCCAATGTTCGGGCTGAAGGCGATCTGCGTCTTTCCCGGCAACGCCGCCATTGGCAAAGACGCGCATCAGGGCGGCGTGATGCTGTTCGACGGTCAGACCGGCGAGCCTCGGGCGTTAGTGAATGCTTCGGCGATCACTGCAATCCGGACGGCAGCCGTCAGTGGTCTCGCAACGCGACTGTTGGCGCGCGAAGACGCCGACGAACTCGCGATCATTGGCGCAGGCGTCCAGGCGCGAACGCATCTGAGTGCGATGGCCTGCGTCCGTCCCATAAGAAGGGCACGAATCGCGGCCCGACACCTTGAAAGCGCGCAGAAGCTCGCGAACGAAATGCAGCCTCAATTCCCTTTTCCAATTGAACCGGTTGAGAATGCCAAGGCCGCTGTGCAACACGCAAGTGTGATCGTGACGGCAACGATTTCGCGAGAGCCAGTCGTGAGATGCGAATGGATTTCCCCGGGCGCTCACATCAACGCGGTCGGAACCTACTCGCCAGCGGCGAGAGAGATTGACACCGCAACCATGGCCGCCGCGACGTTGTTCGTTGACCGTCGCGAATCTGCCTTGAATGAAGCGGGAGATTACCTGCTGGCCGCAAAGGAAGGCGCCATCGGCCCCGATCACATTCGCGCCGAACTGGGTGAGGTTCTGATCAAAGCTCATCCCGGCCGCACGTCGCGCGACGAAATCACACTCTTCAAATCCCTCGGGATAGCGATCGAGGACCTCGCGGCCGCCGCTTACGTCTATCGCAAGGCGCAAGCGGAAAACGCCGGGACTTGGGTTGAGTTTTGAGCCAGCTGCTCTGATTCTCACTCATGCGCGACCTCGAGTTAGTTCCAAACCGCCCTTATAAACAAAGGGGAACTGATATGTTTCAATTCCAGTCTTCCTTATGACCGTTCGCCGGAGGAGGCCTATTGAAATCAAGTCTTTACAAATCGATTCCCAACCTGTACCGAGCAACTGGGCAAGTGTCGAGGGCAAATACTCGGTTTTGCCTCCGTGAAATTTTTCGATGTGCGGCCACAGGTGAGGAAACTCAGCCTTCAGATATGTATCCCTCTTTCGCCTGGAGAGTTCATCGAGCCCGTATTTGATAGCTTCGGGGCCGATTAGCCAAGGAGATTGGCCACTTGGGTTCTGGTGAAACAGATCCTGCTGCTTTTGGATTGCTTTGGTGACTAGATCCAAGACATCCCTGGGCGTAACAACACCTCGACCGTCCATCGTATGAGTGTAGAGCCACGTAACGTAGGACTCTGATTAGGGGGTCTATAAACCGTTTGGGGAAAGATCAGGTAAAAGCATTGCTCGCGATAATCACTACTCACATCTATTCGTTCCTTATTTACGTCGAAATATTCTCTGAGGCTATCGTCGGCGAAGATTCTCTTAACGAGCATCGTAAGAATCTGATCGTCCGGCCATCGCAACGTGTCTGCTTGCCTAGCCGTTAGATGTGTCAGGGCTGTAAAACCTCCGCCCGAGCAGAGAATCTGTTCGAGCATGTCGTCTCGAAGAAATATCTTGATACGAATTGAAGGCGTAGAAAACAGCCGGGTACAACGAAGGAGCCCGCGAAGTGCTCGAGCCTCAAGCTTACTTCGCCGCAAGAAGATCTCGTCAAGGCGATCGATCATCAGCCAGATACTCAAATTCGCTTTCCGAAGAACAGCTTCAAGGGTGTCCTTCAACTCAGCCACATAGCGAGGAAGATCTGCCTCGCTAATTAGATCGCCGCGAGAGCCTGTTGATGAAGTGGACCCACCGAACAGATCCATTTCAAAGTCTCCGCCATCACCCGGCAATTTGTAACGGAGTCGCGGCGCCCACAATCGAAGAACGCCAAGTGTCCAGGCAAGAATGTCCAACAAAGATTTCTTTGCCTTAATTTCCGGTATTCTTGCCTTAACGCAGGCGTCTCGAAATTTCTCAATCTCGGTGCGAGAGCCCTTCAAGTATGGCTGGTAGATGTCTCCCTTGATAAGCTGTTCGTGTATTAGCGATGTGAAATAGATGCACCAAAAGCTCACAAAGTCATTCTCGCGAAGTCTTTGGAATTGATCTTCGAAAGCATGAAAAACATTATCGCCGTGCCTTTGCACTCCATGAGCAATTACAGCCTTTCTTCCCGTCAATAACTGCTCTGGCAGGAAATCGACGAACATTCTAAACAAGGCGCTCTTACCGGAACCCTTAGTCCCTGGAATCAGATCGACTTTGTCTTGGAGCAGATCACTAAAGGCTGAAGTTTCGACCCTCGCGGATTGAGGAAGGGTATCCTGTTCCGCAATCGAAGACCCAAGATCAAGCGTTTCGAGCAAGGCTGCGGCTTTCCGGTGGTGTGAAGTCTCCATCGTTTGATATAGGACGCCGTGACGGTAGAGGATTTAACCCCAGGCGCTCAGGAACTCAAGCGCATTGCTTCGGCTGACTTCATCTCTACAAGCCGCACGACACGCCGCATCTGTTCACCAACTACGTATCGCTGTTGCTGGGCGAGGATGATTCCCGCGTGATCTTTTCCGGCCGCCAGATAAGAAGAATGAAGCGCCATGAAGTCGCTAACATTGAAGGAATATAGAACAAAGTCATTCGCCGTAGCATGTGCAAGGTGTTCTTCATCGGGCGACCCAATCAAGCCAACATCATTCGCCGTTGTGACGTCGATTCCCCGAAGTCGCAAGGCTCCCACAACATCGCTATCCATCGCGTCTTCATCAAAGTACAATCTTATCCGCATCAGGCCACTTGCTGGTGATTCAAAAACTCTCTCTCAATGCTTGCAGCATCTGCTTCATCAGCCGCGACCTCCGCGTCGATTTCCCGTTTGTTGGCGAAATAGTATGCCAGCGCGGCATGAACGCCAGCGATCGTGAGGTGGTCGTACTTGCGGACAATCTCTTCGGGAGTGTGGCCAAGATTATGAAGCACAGCGACGCGATCCACACTAATGCCCGTGCCGCCGATGCAAGGCCGGCCATTGCGAATCTCTGCAGAAGAACTCAGCAACGATCCCACCTCCATGCTCATCCTCATCTCCCTCCTCCAACTCAATCAGATCTTATCGCGGATTGTGATGAGAAACGAACGGCCTGTCGAGTCGACTCACGGCCCAGCGTTTCAAAACCCGCTGCACATCGTAATCTGCTGAGAGCCGGCGGGTGCTTTGGTTATCAGCTTCGAAACATCAAAGGTCCAATCCTTTAGCTGCCAGAACGAACCGTCAGCGTATTCAACTCGATCGATGACCACCGTTTCCTGGAATTGATTGCCGGATCCCTTCGCCAAACTCTTAACGCTGATCACGTCGCTGGGACCGCCCAGACTGAAAATCTGCAAGTCCTTGCTTTGCTCCGGCTTCATCTTCAGGCTGCAACGAAATCGCCGGTGCGTAACATTGGCCGGATTCGCCGTCTCTTTGAATTGATACTCCCAGAAGATTCTCGTAATAGGTTTGGCACCCGCGCTCTTGAATTTAATCAGATAGACAAATCCATCGACGGGCGGAGCCGCACGTGACTCAGCCACGATCCGATCCAGTTCAGCTCCGCGCGCGTCAAGAGTGTCGGCATGCGGATCTCGATCTCCCGCCATAGCGTTTACTCGTTTTTGTCGTTCGAAGTTTTTGTCCGCGGCAATCGGGGCCGGCTGTGGGCTGGTGACTGAAGCAACCGCGTTGTCGATCGGCTGACGATCCCTGAACCATTTGAAACTGACGACGACGACCGGAGAGCCGTCCTCGGAAGGAGCGGGATTCTGAGTTGGGTAGCCGAACACCAGAAAAACCGGCAGGAGTAAAAGAGTCCTCATACTCTGTCTCTCTCCCTATCGACATCAAATTGAGCGCGCGTCGGCCCAAGTTAGAGCAACACTATACGCTATATGGACCTGGGCGAGCACCCAAACCGAGGCAAGCCAGTTCTAGAGAATAGCATCCCGCGGCTTGCGCTTCTTGTCCCACGGATCGGGCGGGTTGTAATCCGAAAAGACCGTGCCGTTGTCGGCTTGCGTCAGATGGGTTACCGCGGGCAATGAACTCGTCTCGAACTCCGCGACGCTGCCCCCAAACACGATGCGGCCGCGATCAAGAACAAGAATCAGGGTGCGCGGAGGCGTGGTCGCCTCGCTGATCTTCACGCTCCCGTTATCCAGAACCCTCGCAACATGAGACGACAAGTAAGAGAATTCGTCGAGCCTTTTCGTCACGTAGATTGAGGACATGCCAAACAGGTCGCGAGCGCGAATTACCAAATCCATTATTTGCGTGGCCGTAAGCGGATCCAGACTCTGCGTAGGCTCGTCGAACAACATGACCGCCGGCCAACCGATCAATCCTCGCGCGATCTCAAGACGACGCCGCATTCCTCCTGACAGGGCCGCGGGAAACTTGTCGGCATCATTTTCAAGGCCGACAAATTTCAGCACTTCGCTCACGGCAGCGTCCGTCTTCTCTCCTGAAGCGCCGTGCTCCACCAACCGATAAGCGGCATTGTCATAGACGGTCATGCCGCTGAATAAGGAATCAGACTGAAACACCATGCCCATTCGGCCGCCGCGAATCGCCAGCAGTTCGCTCTCGTCGAGCTTTTCTATTTCGCGTCCCTCGACGAAGATCTGGCCTTCGTCAGGCCGCAACAATCCGATGGCCAGGTGCAACAGAACTGACTTTCCCGAGCCGGAGCCGCCGGTGAGAAAGAGCATATTCCCGCGCTCTAGTTTGAAGCTCACGTTATCCAGGACGCGAGTGTCGTCAAAGCCCAACGACACATTCCGAAATTCAAGCGCGGGAGCCAAATGCTTATCGTCCGTTGCCACTAGATCTGATTCTGCGTTTAGACCTTGCACGCACCACCTCCACCGAACAATGTGCCCTGGCCGCGACCGCCGCCGAAACACTGCCCAGCAAGAATCTTTCCAGACGATTGCTGAAGCCCGTCGCGCCCAAGAAAATACAATCAGCACCCCAACTCTCAGCGATGGCCGGAAGCACACGCTTGGGGTCGCCTTGCTCAACTAGGGCAGAGGCGCGAAGGTTTCTTGATTTGACAAGCTTCGCTGCCCTCTCTGCAATCTTCTCTAGTTCCAGTCGATCGATTCTGTTACTCGCAGCAATCGACTCAGCCAACGCCGGCACGAATCCGCCAACCACAGTTGGCTCGAGGGGATCGTCAACGATGACAACTCGCGCTTCACTGTTCGGTGGCCATCGACGCCAGGCAACCTCGCGCAGGGCCGCGGCCGCCGGCTCAGAACCGTCGATTCCGATCACAATGCGAACGGGAGTTCCTGTTTTTCGGACCCGTCCGCGCGCCACCCGCACTGAACAGCGCGACTCTGTCAAGACGCGTTGCGATATGCTGCCGAGTATGAAACGACCCAACGCTGAGCGCCCGTGCGAACCAACAACGACCAGATCCGGTCTCCACTTGTCAGCTCGACTGACAAGTTCCCATGCGGGCGACCCATAGGACGCTTCCGTTCTGACTTTCCATCTTGGAAAAGCCGCACGAAATCTTTCGGCTCCGTTCTCAGCCAGCGCTTTGGCTTCTTTCACCGCCAGCGAACCCTTCGCGTAGACCTTCTTCAAATCCAGCGGCACGCGCACGATGGATGCCTGCTCAAGGATTTCGTAACTCGAGCCCGGCGGCGGTGGCAGCCATACTTCAGTAATCGACATGATCACAGCCTCGCCAACCCGGGACAGACCTGCAAATTGCAGGTCGTCGAGCGCAGCGTTAGCGCACTCTGAACCGTCGTAAGCGATCAGTATCTTCATTCCGTCTTTCATGTTAGACATCCCTTTCCCAATACACGCGGGCGAGTTTGTTTTCATGCGAGAAGTCGTAACGCACGAGGCCGTCGAAAGCCTTCTCAAGCGCATGCCCCAACCGTTGCGCCAGATGCTCAGTGGTTGTGCTGATCACTAATTCGTCTTCAGCGCTTTCCCAAGCCATGATGCGCGCCAGCGGATTGTCCTGTGCGCCGCGCTCAGCTTCGTTTCTCAACAGGTGCTCGATTTCAACGCGATGCTTGATGGAAAACTCGCCTTTGACGTGAACGAATCCGCTGGGTAGCCCGCTGCGAACTTGCTTACATGCGGGACACAGCGCGCTTTTAGTAGTTTGTTTAGCCGGAGTTCTTGCTTTGCGCGCCCAGCGTCGGTGCGAGAAAGTTGTTCCACATCCTTCGCAGACGATGGGCTCCGGCAGACTGCGCCGCGTGTGGTGACGGCCGGCTTCATGATCAACTCGCTTCGTGAACGTCGTATTTGTGTATCGCTTGTTTCGCATCCTTCAACTAACCTCTGCTTTCGCATCATTCCTGGCACCATTTAGTCGCAGGAGATGTGCCAGAAAGTGGTTGCAACTTTGCTCTGCTTTCGCTGAGTAAGCGGCCACAACGCTGCGTGCTTTTCCAATACTCGCGGACTTTTCCGCAGGAGCAAGAGCCATTTAATCCAAAAGTCTCAACTCCGCCGCGCGGCATGTTGGTTGCCCGTCTGGAAGTACCGAGTAGTGTGCTCACCGACCTAATCGAGACAAACCAGTTCTTGTTGGGCCGGGTCACGCGACCGGCGAGATAGACAGGAGGTTAGGTAATGAAAGCAAAAGATGTGATGACACCCAACGTCCAGACCTGCTTGCCTGAAACCAGTCTGGCCACTGCGGCGATGATGATGTGGGAAAGCGATTGTGGAGTACTTCCCGTCGTCGATGTCAGCGACAAAGTGGTTGGCATGATCACCGATCGTGACATTTGCATGGCTGCCGCCAGCCAACATCGCGACCCGTCGACGATTGCCGTTGCCGAAGTCATTTCAGGCAACGCATACACTTGTCAGCCCGACGACGATGTTCGCGAGGCGCTCAAGGTCATGAAAGAGATGCGGGTCCGCCGCCTTCCCGTGGTCGATGTGGAAGGAAACCTGCAGGGCATCTTGTCGATGAGCGATGCGGTGCTAAAGGCCGGCGAGAACGGAAAGAAGCAGGCAGTTTCCTACGGCGACATCGTGAACACCTTCAAAGGAATCTGCGCCCATATGAAGCCGGCGAGTGAGCTAAAGCCCGATCGCGCCAAGGCCGCGGCAAACACATAGGGTTCACCTAAATCGATCGAGACCTGCGCCGACTGATGACCTTGAACAGTTCAAACCACAGGATGCTGACCGCGCCCGCGGCGAGACATAGAATCAGGTCCTGCGGATGCAGCCTGGCGAAACGAAACAGCGCGCGCAGAAACGGCACGTAGAGCACGAGCGCGAGAAAGACCAGGGCGCCGCCCACTACCCACCACAACGCGGCGTTCCTGGTTCGCAAAGTCGCCAGGGCCGTCCGCGACCAGGAACGGTTCACCAATATCAAGCCGAGATTGGCGATGATTAGCGTGGTAAAGGCGAGCGCGCGCGCGTTAGCTTCGCCCTGCCCGCGACGTAGCGCTATGCCGTAGATTGCCACCAGGATCGCCAGGACACCAAGACCCTGCAGCAAGCTGAGTCCAAAAATCTGTCCACTGAAGAGCCGTTCGTTCGGATTGCGCGGCGGGCGACTCATCACGTTGGCTTCTTCAGGTTCGGCCTCGAAGACGATTGAGCACGCTGGATCGATAATCAGATGCAGGAAGGCAATGTGCACCGGCATCAGCACCAACGGCCACTTGAGCGCTACGGGTATCAGCGTCATGCCGGCGATCGGAACATGCACGGCGAGCAGATAAGCCATCGCCTTCTTGAGATTGTCAAAGACGCGGCGTCCGAGTTTCACTGCCTGCTCGATGGATGAAAAATCGTCGTCAAGCAAAACCAGGGCGGCCGCTTCGCGCGCGACGTCGGTCCCACGATCGCCCATGGCGATGCCGATGTGCGCCGCTTTCAGGGCCGGCGCGTCGTTGACGCCGTCTCCCGACATCGCGACGACTTCACCATTGGCTTTCAGAGCATTGACCAGCCGCAATTTCTGTTCGGGTACAACGCGCGCAAAGATATTCACCCGTTCGATCCGCCGCTGGAGTTCTGCGTGGGTTAGCACATTGAGTTCCGTGCCGGTAATGACCTCATCTGCCGACGCCAAATCGATCTGGCGCGCGATGTTCATCGCCGTCCCAGGATAGTCGCCGGTGATCATGATCACCCTGATGCCGGCGCTGTAGCACTCCTTGATGGCGGCTTTCACTGCGGGGCGCACTGGATCCGCCAATCCGATCAGACCGAGAAACTCAAAGTCAAAGTCATGTTGTTCGTGCGGCAGATCGGAATGCCTGAAGCGCGAGCGAGCAGCACCCAGCACGCGAAAGCCTTCATTCGCCATGGCGGTGATATGAACCGAGAGATCATTCAGTTGCGCTTCGTTGAAATGGCAAAGGTCAGCGATCGCTTCGGGCGCGCCCTTCGCGCCGATCACATAGTCTTCACTGTCGCGAGACTTCCAGACGCGCGACAAGGCGAAAAGCTTTTGCGAAAGCGGGTATTCGCGCACCATGGCCCAGTCATCGTGAATGTGCTCGGTCCCGGCCAGATAGAATGCGCCCAACTCTTTCAGTGCGCGATCGATTGGGTCGAAAGGATCGCGTTGACTGGCGAGAATGGCGAACTCGACCAGCTCATGAAAGTCCTCCGGCAATTCCTGGTTTGCATGTGCCTGCAGATCATAGAATTGACCGGCGGCGAAAAGCCTCTCCACCGTCATGTGATTCATCGTCAGCGTACCGGTCTTGTCAACACACAACACCGTCGCCGAGCCGAGCGTTTCAACTGCCGGCGCGCGGCGCGTTAGCACTTGCTTTTGGGAAATGCGCCAGGCGCCCAGCGCCATGAAGATTGTCAGCACGACTGGCAGTTCGTTTGGCAGGATGGCCATCGCCAGCGTCATGCCGGCCAGCACGCCGTTCAGCCAACTCTCACGAGTTAGGCCGTAAACGACGACGATCAGAATGCACAACGAGATCGCGAATATTGCGAGATTGCGAACCAATCGCGCAGTTTCTTTTTGCAAGGGAGTCGCTTCGATCTCCAGCGACTGCAACGCCCTGCCGATCTTGCCAATCTCGGTGCGGGTTCCGGTGGCCAGCACGCGCGCGTATCCCTGACCTTGGACGATGAGAGTTCCCGAATAAACAAACGGCAAATCATCGCCACCCGGAGGAACAAGACTCTCCTCAATTGTGGCGGATATTTTTCTTACCGGAACAGACTCGCCTGTCAACACGGATTCATCAGCGAGCAAACTGGTAGCCGAAAGCAAGACCGCGTCAGCGGGAACCCGGTCGCCTTCCGCCAGCACCAGGATGTCATCGCGCACGACTTCACGCCCGGCGATTCGTTTCTGGTGGCCGTCGCGAATCACCAGCGCGCGCGGACTGGAGAGATCGCGCAGGGCCTCGAGTGTTCGCTCAGTCTTGCGTTCCTGGAACAGCGTGATTCCCATGATGAAAAAGACAAACCCCAACAGCATCGCCGCCTCTTGCGCATCGCCCAGGAGCAGATAGATCGATCCACACGCAAGCAGCAGCAAGAACATCGGCTCCCGCGCAATGTCGTACACGATTCTGAGTACCCGCCGTTGCTTTGCCGATGGCAGTTCGTTGTATCCGTCGCGGCTCAGACGTTCGCCGACATCCGGCTCAGCCAGACCACGAACGCTGTCGAGATCGAATTCGCTCATGGGCGCGTTGTGCGGATAGCTTTTCATTTCAATAGAGAGCGCATCGGATTTCACTTTACGATCTGCCAAGAACAGGTACGTAATTGTCGCTTCGGCAGAAAAATAGAATTAAGTTGACTCTCAACCTTGGTTGACCATCGACCCGGAGCTTTCCAAGAGTCTGCAATCTTCGAACCGTAGTGGCAATGGTAGATTCGCCCCGGCGGTTCTTGTCAAAAGCGAAGCTGCGCGGCTCACACTGAAGTCGCCGATTGAGTAGAGCGTCCGCGATTACTACCGTGAACCCCGGAGCGCCCTTAATCGACGGGAACCCACGCGGGGGCCTCGGGAATTTATGGGAGTTTTCGCGCAATGAAAGCGAAAGTTTCCACAAGTCGTTTGGGACCGATTTGAGCTTTGGATGGCATTCAAGGACTAGAACAATCCGGCATATGTGTTGCGACGCGATGAACAAGAATGCATGTTCTTGCAGAAACTGAATTCAGAGGTGATGAGATGAACCCTGCGCCTGTCACAGACAAGACCGCCGATCTCGCTGGTCCCGGTATCGGGAACTACGAAGAGCTCGCGAAGGTCCTACCCGACGATTACAGCTCACTGCTGGATCCAAAGCACACACAGGAAGCAATCACGCTTCTTAAGCGCTACATCGAGGATAATCTTTGTCGCGAACTCAAGCTGATGCGCGTGGAGGTTCCGCTGATCGTCGACGTAGAGAGCGGCGTGAACGATTACCTGGATCGCGACGGTTCGCGCACGCCAATCCAGTTTCACATATCCAACGACCGCGACAAACATCCGATCGACGCTCAGGTTGTTCAGGCCGCGACCAAGTGGAAACGCGTTGCGCTAAAGCAGTTTGACTTACGGCCAGGCGAAGGCCTGATCACGGACATGCGGGCCGTCCGCAAGGATTATTTTCTCGATCACGATCACAGCGCATATGTCGACCAGTGGGACTGGGAAAAAGCGATTACCGACAAACAGCGCAGTCTGGATTATCTGCGACACACGGTCGAGGCAATCTGGAGAGTCATCAAAGGCGCTGAGGACTACATTCACGGATTGTTTCCGCAATTGAAGACGAACAAGTATCCGGCTTTGCCAGAGAAACTGACGTTCCTGCACGCTGAGGAAATACTCGAACGATATCCCGACCTGCCACGCAAAGCGCGCGAGACGGCAATCCTTCAAGAGCACCCGGCGGTTTTCATCTACGGCATCGGCTGGGTTCTGAAGGACGGCTACCCACATGAAATGCGCGCCGCGGATTACGACGATTGGGCGACGGAAACTATTTCGAATAACGGGAGTTCAATGCACGGATTGAATGGCGACATTCTGGTCTGGAATCCGGTAACCCGACGCCGTCACGAATTGAGTTCGATGGGTATCCGCGTAAATGCCGAGACACTCAAGCAGCAGCTCGAGATCACGGGCCAGCTCGATTTCCTCAAACTTCCCTATCACCAGGCGGTGATGAATAACGAAGTGCCGCTCAGCATTGGTGGTGGGATTGGCCAGTCGCGCACGGTCATGTTGTTACTGCAGAAAGCGCACCTGGGTGAGGTCAGCGTCACGGTTTGGCCAAGGATATTGAAAGAGATCTGTCGCAAAAAGAATATTCACGTGTTGGAGTAGACCCGAGATTGGTAGGGTTTAGAGGCGAGGAAGGCGCAAGATCCAAATGGCCTTCAGTACGGTGTTCGCCTCAAACCCTCCCCATTGCCGCCTCACGTCCACGGTCAAAGGCAACTTTTCATGACGTAGGTTCTGCCACTTGATCGTAGGATCGCACAATCGTCGGACTGAAAGACGCCGACCACCAGCCGGCTTCGCGACCAGACAATTCCGCCGTCGCTCAAATCGATCCCTTCCCTGAAGAATGCGGGCGCACTTGAGCGTCTTTGACCAAACGGCCCGTTGAAGATTGCAATGGCAAATATTCGCGAGCGCTTCTGTGGGTTAACGAGCGCGACCGCAAAGTCCTGCTGGCCGTCGCGATTGAAATCCCCGACCGCGTAGTATGGCTGATAGTTCCGACCGTACTCCTGGCGGCTGGCCTTAAGCCCTTCTCTGTTTCGGCAATCCGTCTCCGTTGCCACCCTTAGCCGAGGCTTGCCTTCCAGCCAGCGCTCGAGCGTTGCGCGATGCTGTGGGCCCAAGTCGGCGGTTGAAACGATTTGAGCAGACGACGATCTGGTTGCAACGGCAATCGCGACGATTACCAGACAGTATGAAAACAAAATATGACGGCGGGTCATTCTCGCTCCTCTCTGTATGAAAGCCTGTGCGACGCCTGAGCAACGGCTCAGGTGTCCGGGTTTTCACCGGCGGCAATCTGAGTAAGGCCGGTACCATCACGCGAGATGCGATAGATCTTGAACGGGAAGGCGGCGCGCCCTTCGCGATCGCGATAGCCGCTGAAGTAAATAAAGCTTCCATCGCGCGACCAGACCGGATCGATCGCCAGGAGATCGACGGGCGTTAGTCGCTTTCGTGTTTTCGTGCGCACATCGTAAAGAAAGAGCGCGGTGTTAGGCTCGCCGAAGGTTCTTTCAAACAATCGCGATCCGGGCACCTGTTTCGTGAAAGCGAGCAGATTCGCATCTATCGGAAAGGGGACAAACGAATCACTGCTGGTCACTGCTTCTTTCTCTTCCGTGATCGTTCTGAGCGGCGTTTTTGCCAGAACCTTCCCCGAGGTGCTCACCTGCACCAGATCGCTCATGTCCTGAAAGTAGAGACTCTGACCATCTGAGGCCCAAACGGGATTGAAGATGTCATCAACTCCTTGCTCTCCTCCGACAATGAGTTTTTGTTTTTGGGTGCCGTCGGGCGCGACCGTGTAGAGTTCACGCTTGCCCGAAGAGAGCGCAAGCGTAAGAGAGATTCTCTCGCCACCCCGCGACCACCGCGGATGAGCAAACCAGGCGGTTGAACGAAAGAGCGTCGAGGTCTTGCCAGTCGCCAGGTCGAAAAGCATCAGGGCACCTGACGCCGGCGCAGACAGAGCCGTATTGATCGGCGCACAGTAGGCGACGTTTCGGCGATCAGGGGACAGGGCTGGAAAATTGCCTTTCACTAATTTGCGAGGCACCGAGGTGTTTGGCGCCAGATAGTAGATCCACTCGCGATCTCCAAAAACGAGTGCGTCAGATGTCTTGATTCCGATCGACGGCTCACGTCTTGGTTGCTCGCCGGTACTAATGCTGAAACCAGCCGAGGAAAGTAACATCGCGAGTGAAATCATTAATGCAAATCTATTAAGCATCGTCTCACCTGACAGACCATCGTCTGTCGAATTGAAGAACAGCGCTATCGCACGAAAACAAAGCTGCCGGGCCATGAACCGTAACCCCTGCTGGCGACGCCATGGCTCGTATTGGGCTGATAGGACGCAGCGCCGGGCCGGATCTCGATCGTTATCGTTCCGCCGCCGGCAGCACTAATCAATCCGGCATGGACCGCAGCCGTGCAGATTGAAGAGTCGTCAGTGTATAGATCCGAACCCCATAGTCTGCCACTGATGACGCCATTAGGCGGGCACGCGAAAGCAAAGCGAGCACCATTGCGGCCGCGGAATGACGTCGCGTCTTTCGTCCAGTCAATAGAAACCGAAGAAACTGAATTCACGCCGCGACTGCCAATGACTACGAAACTCCCCGGGTACGCGCCATAAGCTTTGCTCGCAACGTTATTTCGAGTGCTGCCCCTGTAGGAGCTTGCTCCCGATCTGATTTCGATAGTCACGCTGCCGCCCGCGGCAACACTAATCAATCCAGCGTGAATCGCCGCCGTGCAGATCGAAGAGTCGTCAGTGTAGATGTCCGTGCCCCACAATCGGCCGCTGATGGATCCGCCGGCCGGGCAGGCGTAGGCGAATCGTTGTCCGTTGCGTCCACGTAGCGAATCAGCCTGGGTTGCCCAGTTCGCATTGGCGCTGCCACTTACGCGGCCAACGAACACGAAACTGCCGGCGTAAGCTCCGTAGCTCCTACTGGTCACGCCATTTCGCGCGACGCCCTGGTAGCCCGCCTGCCCCGGCCTGATTTCAATCGCTACGGCTCCTCCGCTGGCGGCCTCGATATATCCGGCATGAACCGCGGCGGTGCAGATTGAAGAATCATCAGTGTAAACATTCGTTCCCCAGAGCCTGCTGCTAATCGGCCCACCCGCCGGACAAACGTAAGTGAATCGCTGACCGTTGCGGCCGCGCAATGAGTCCGCTTGCGTGGTCCAGTTGATCGTCTGCTGACCAAAACCGGTCTGCACTGAAAAGAATAGAACTACGATTGCGCCTAAGCCGGCGAGTATCAACTTATTTCTCTGAATCATGATATGGTCTCCTTCGTTCAAGTAGCAGCTGCCTGAGCGTAATTTCGGATCATTCCGTTGCCGGCAGCGCCGGCTGCGGGAATGGCATCGTGCCCGAATTCTTTGGCGGCAGAGTTTTCAACATTCCGCCGATGACTTCGTTGCTGATCCAGGCGCGACCGTAAAGCGTTCCACTCCGAATGGCGTCCGGATTGAATCGCAAGTCAAAAGCATTTGGGTTCGGAAAATACGTCTCGGCAAAGAAACGTCCGGGGCCAAGATTCAAAAAGCCTGGCTTGCTAGGATCCTGTTCCGGATGCAGAGCCACCTGGCCGCTGGGCAGCACCGTGAACCGCAGCTCGCGCACCACTTGTCCGGCAATGCGAATCTTGAAAACCCATTTGCCGGGATGGTCAGCGAGCCAAAGCCAGCCGCTGCCGCCAACCTCGCGCTTCTGTCCCCAAAGCAGCTTGGGTCGAAAGACGACCAGATAGAGATTGTGCGGATTGATGACCCGATCGTTCTTTGCTTTTACAAAGACCTCTTCGTGCTGATCCAAAGTGGCCACGGATTCGTGGTTTTGACTGGCGTCGAATTCGTCTTCCAAGGGCACCGTCGTGCCGTCCACAGACAGCCGATAGCTAATGTCCTTGATTGACGAATCGTGCTCCAGATTCATCCAGGTGTAGACCCAGGTGGCCGGAGCGGCGCCGCTGTCCGGCTGCCGCTGAACCACGTAACTGAAGCCGAGCAGATCGTCGTAAAGCGCTCCGTATCTCCAGACACTCTTGCCTTCATCATAGTGGGCCAGCTTCACCACATTGAATTGACGAACGGTAAGCAGACCCGTCTTTTCGTCCGTATCGTTGTAGTACTTGAAAGTCGCCGTGAGTTTACCGACCGCGGTCAGCATGTCCTTGGTATCATCACCGCGAATTTCCCAGTCTTCGTACCAGGTTGCGCCACCGGTGCCTTTGAGTCCGGCGCGCAACGTGTGAAGCACTTTTCCATCCTGCGCCAGCTCAACGATGACGGCGTCACCTTTGCGTGTGCGCCCCAACATGCGGCCGCGGATTACCGGCGTCCAGCCGGCATACTTGTAAGCGCCATTGATCATCTGCCGCTGACTCATGACCTGAAATTCGAGCGGCGCGTCAGCCATGCTCGGCGGCTGGGCGGCGGTGAGCTTGTAAGGATCGGACTCCTGAAACAATGTGCTCGCCAGGAAAGGAAGTAGCAACGACGACGAGCCGTTATCCAATTTCACCGTGGCTTTTCTCGTGGAAGTGAAACCACCCTGCGCCAACGCCACAGTTGAAGTGATCAGAATCAAGCCGGTAGTTAGCGCTACCAGGGCCATCCTCTTTCCGATACTCATGACAACCTCCGATTAGACTGCATTGCCCGAGGGGCCTCTCCGCTCAGGTGACTTGTCGCCCGTTAGAAGGGCGAGAACTTCAGGTGATCGGGTTTTGCGGTCCCCACAAAGCAGATTTATATGTGCGTCCAAAATGCAAGAGTTGTGCCCTCGCAACATCTCGCAAGGCGTTCGTCTTTTCACGGGCACTTGTTCGGGAGAGCGAAAACACGCCGGGCATCTGCGCGTAAATCTGCGCACGGGGTTGCGAGAAACTGCGCCCGCTCTTGCAGGTGAACGAAGCGCTGAAGCTTCACTTGATCGTTTGGTCAAGCGTTTCCAGATCCGTGTGTGCATTCATTCGTGGGGCATGAACCTTGCGGTCAGATTCATTCAGAAAGCCCGGTCTTTAAAAGTCACTTCGACATTAATCGCTCAAGCAGTTTCAGTGGACACCAGACCGGACTCAGACAGGAGGCGTGAGATGTTTACCGCGAGATTCACGAGTATGGTCACAGGACTCTTCCTGGTGTTGCTGCTGCCCTCCGCACAATCGCAGGCGGCGGAACGGCAGAAACGAATTGAGTTGTCGAAGGAAGAGTTATCCGAAGCCGAGCAGCGCTTGTCAGACTTGGGTTATTGGACTGGACCAGTAGATGGCTTGTTGGACAAGGCGTCTCGGCAGGCTCTTATCGCTTTTCAAAAAGTTGAGGGCCGCAAACGTACCGGACGCCTTACTAGCGAAGATTTTACCGCCTTAAGAACCGCCGAGCGTCCAACGCCGCGCGAGACCGGCGCCGCGCACTTCGAGATTGATATTGCCCGTCAGGTTTTGTTCTTTGTCGACGAGACTGGGACAGTCGCAAAGATTCTGCCGGTTTCGACCGGCAACGGCCGCGCCTACAACGAGAACGGTCAGAAGGGAGTGGCCCATACACCGACCGGCACGTTTCGCGTCTATCAGAAGATCAACGGCTGGCGAAGGGCGCCACTCGGCTTGCTGTATTATCCAAATTACATAGTCAAGGGCTATGCGATTCACGGGAGTCCATCCGTGCCAACCTTCCCCGCCAGTCACGGCTGCATCCGCATCCCAATGTTTGCCGCTGCCGAGATCAGTAAGCTCGCGGCTGTCGGAATGGTAGTAATCGTTTACAATGGCGCTTCGAGTTAACGCGGGCGAGGGATAAAGAATGAATAACCAAGAACTGCGAGCGCAACTAGAACGCTTACACGGTGAGTTGAGCCAAATCGAAACTGTCGATACGGGTCAGCGCGAATTACTAAAGACTCTGGAAAACGATATTCAGGAGTTGCTCAGCCGGGAACAGAACCAGCCACATCATTACCGCGGCCTGGGAGAGCGCCTTAACGAAGCTGTGGCCCAGCTCGAAGCTTCTCACCCAAAGATCACTCTGCTCATGCGCCGAGCGATCGACTCGCTGGCGTATTTGGGAGTCTGAGTCCCCACCTCTGGTCCGGACCGGCGTTCGACGAGTGTAGGTTGGAGCTTCGATTCTAATCTTGGGAATGCAGCCGATTCCAGATCGCCGCGAACAGCCAGCCCATAACAAAGCCGATTACGAAAGTGACAACGATCAGGGTAACTGCCGTCCCGAAGTTGAAAGCTGTGATCGTATATGGCGGCTGAATAAAGTGCAGTCTGAAGATCCAGTTGATTACCCATTGCGCCGCCCCGAAAGCCACCAGCAGCGACCACATCAAATGCGACAGGCCAACAAGTGAACCTAGCACTACTCCCGCTCTGCTCTTGCTGATGTGTGTCATGACGTTCTCTCCCATGACCTAAATATCTACATATTTGAGGAGTCGTGTTTTCTTATTTGCACGCTCGCGAACAGGTCAAGCCAAAGAGCAGTCCGACAACTGCTCCAACGCCGGCGGCAATCCCAACCGACTGCCACGGATGATGCTTGATGTGGTGTGTGGCATCGTCAAGTAGGTCTTCGCCGGCTTCGCGTCCGTGTCGAACCATGCGCTCGGCTTTTCTCTTGCCAATCTCGACCAGGTCTTCCGCGAGTATTTTTCCTTCAGCCGCCTTGGCTGCCATATGAGCGAATTTCAATCCGGTGCTCGCATCTTTCTCGATCGTTTCGGCTCTCATTCTGTCATCTCCTTTTCGTCATTGGTCGCCTGCCGTTTAGAAGCAAATCATCGATCACCGTTGCCCGGTTCACCACCGCGCAACGCCATTATCACCGACACGTAACCTGACAAGAAAGGCGTGTCGAACGTTCTGGTTCCTCTAACCGCGCTACTGAAGCTTCTGTATCGTGATCGTCACAGTTGGCACGGTTCCCGTCGTGCGGTTGTATGAGACCCAGAAACCCAGACTCTCGTAGCGCATCACCCGGTACATCGATCCGTTTGGCGACTGTTCCAGTTCTCCGACCACTACTGCTTTCGGATCAGGCGCACCGATTCCTCCGGCGTAGTCTACTGAAATCGTTACGACCTTGTGCGTGGCATCGTAGACAATCTGCGCGGTTTCGTTTTCCGAGAACACGTAATAGTCCTGATCGTTGTCTTTCAGCGTCGGTGTGCCAAGTTTGGCGCGCGCTTCTTCGGCAGTCATGCCCAGGCGCACGCCTTTGTATTGCGTGTAAAGCGGCTGTTGCGTCGCCTCCTCGCTACTGAAGGCGGCCTTGGCTTTCTTTGCCTGGGCATTTGCATTGACGCTCACGCCCAGACCAATGACAACCGCGATCGAGAAACTCAGCAGGGAAATCATTTTCACGTTTCGCATTGTGTACCTCCCTAAACAAAACAACTGCTGCCGGCCAAAGACGGCCAGCATTGGGCCGGATCCTTACGCATTAGTACTTGCGCTCCCAATCCTCTTCCCCACGGCCCACACTTCGCCGCCCGCGCGCATTTGCAACACAATCTGATCCAGTGGCTGCGGCGGCGGGCCATACATCACATACCCCGTTCTCTGGTCATACGCCCCTTGATGACAGGGACAGACGAGACAACGACGCTGTGAGTCAAAGTCAACTGAACATCCCCGGTGCGCGCACTTCCGGCTGTAGGCGAGACCATGCCCATCCTGGGCGCGCACGAACACTGCCGGATCATTTGCTGTCGGATAATTGAAGTAAAGAAACGATCCTGGCATCACGCGTTCCGCGCCTTCGATTTTCACCGGCGGGTATGCAAGAGGCGGAGACTGTTGCTCTGCCGCGTTGGCTTTCAGGTTCAACGCCAACCCCAGCCCGACGGAAGTCAGCAAAACTCGGTTGCAAAAACTTCGTCGGTTGATCTCGCTGTCTCGTTCGATGGTCCTCTCAGTTTTCATTTCCGCACCTCTTATTTCCACGCGACGCGGATGTCGTTCTTGCCGTAGAAAACATTTGCTTTCGCCTTTCCCATCTTCGCATCCCTGACCCGTCCCCGGCCCTGTCAGCTCGGCTTCCGGTTCGCCCAATGCAATGAAGTGTTCCTCTTAGTATCCTGGCGAACGAAGCTGGCGCGGGCTCTAGCCAAGAGCCGTCGGGCCCACAGAAACTCGGTCGCCAGAATGGCAAGCCCAAGAGGAATGACGACGACTGCGGGACCCGGCAGAACAATCATCGCTCCTCCGACCAGCAAAACCGTAAAGCCCATCACCGCGACAACTGCACGTCTCAGCCAGGATAGATTCTTCATTGCGTTGTCCATCAGCCTGATCCTTCAAGTCGGCCGCGCAGTCGCCGGCTGCTCCGGGGAAGCGGTTGATAAACTGCAATATTCATTCCTGTGGACACCTCCGCCGATGACCAGTGTTCCTTGGTAAACATCGAGGTAGAGCGCGAACAAGCGGCGCTTCAATGTGGGCTTTCTCGCATCTCTGAGTAGGTTTCCGCACTTGACGGTGATTCAACTCATGGTCGGCAAGAAGAAATCGCCGCGTCACACTCGGCACGTCTATTGCCCGACCGTCTGAGTTCGTCCCGAGTGGACGAATGCAAAACGAAAGGTCACTATGCAAACATCAAAACAGCCGACTTTGGAACCTTCGCGAGTAGAAAATATCTTGATGTCGAACGAACTGCCTGCGCCCGATAGCATTGACGCCTTATCCTGCCCCGTGATCGCCGAGGGCGATGTGGTACTGCGTGATGGCTCGACCGTACGCGTGCGGATGATGGACCCAGGCGATGAACAAGGCTTGCTTGCTTTGTTTCAGTCGCTGACGGAAGAATCGCGATGGCTGCGCTTCTACTCGCAGGCCAAAGGCGCCGCCCTCGCCGCCGAAGCACACCGCGAAGTCACCCTCGATCACACTTTTGGATTGGTTGCCTTGAGCGGCGCGGAAGAGCGCCTGGTCGGCCACGCTTTCTACGCCGGGCTCGATCGTGAACGCGCCGAAGTTGCTTTCACCATCGCCAATGATTTTCAGGGGCGCGGTTTGGCGACAATCCTGCTCGGCCAACTGGCCGAAGTTGCGGCGGCAAATGGAATTCAAGTGTTCGAAGCCGAGGTCGTGGCCTCAAATCACGCGATGCTGCACGTGTTCCGCGAGTCCGGCTTCCCGATTGAAGTCGGCGCGGCCGCCGGACAGCTTCACGTAACTTTTCCAACGGCGTTCACACCCGAAGCAATCGAACGCTTTGAACATCGCGAAGCGAGCGCCGCGGTGAATGCCCTGAAGCTCTTTTTCAATCCGCGTGCGGTCGCGGTTATCGGCGCGTCGCGAAAACGCGGGACGATTGGCGGAGAGATTTTTCATAACCTGTTGAGTTATGGATTTCAGGGGCCCGTCTATCCGGTCAACCCCACGGCGGAAGTTGTGCAATCGGTGCCCGCGTATGCGTCGGTGGAAGCGATTCCGGGGCCGGTCGATCTAGCTGTCATCGTGGTGCCGGCGGCGCAAGTGATCGAAACCGCAGCGGCGTGTGGTCGCAAAGGTGTGAAGGCGCTGGTTGTGATCTCAGCCGGGTTCTCGGAAACCGGTAAGGACGGGCAAGCGCGACAAGCAGAACTAGTAAGCGTGTGCCGCGCGGCGGGCATGCGTCTGATCGGGCCGAACTGCATGGGCATTGCAAACACTGACCCGGCGGTTCAGCTAGACGCAACGTTTGCGCCGACGGCGCCGCCCCACGGGCGCGTGGGATTTTCTTCGCAAAGCGGCGCGCTCGGTTTGGCGATCATGGAATACGCTACGTCGCTTGGCCTGGGGTTGTCGACGTTCATTTCGGTCGGCAACAAAGCGGATATTTCGGGAAACGATTTGCTGCGTTATTGGGAGTCGGACGAAGGCACCGACGTGATCCTGCTTTACCTCGAATCGTTCGGCAACCCGAAGAAGTTTTCGCAGATCGCCCGCCGAGTCGGACGTAAGAAACCGATTGTCGTCGTAAAGAGCGGCCGCTCAGCCGCCGGCGCCCGGGCTACTTCATCCCACACCGGGGCGCTGATCGCGGCTTCAGACGTAACCGTCAACGCATTGTTTCGTCAGGCGGGAGTAATCCGCACCGATACGCTGGAAGAGTTGTTCGACGTGGCCACGTTGCTCGTGAATCAACCGTTGCCACGCGGTCGCCGGGTTGGCATCATCACAAACGCCGGCGGTCCTGGCATCCTGTGCGCTGATGCTTGCGAAGCGCGCGGGCTGGAAGTCCCATTGCTCAGCGAAGAAAGTCAAAAGCAGATGCGAGAGTTTCTCCTGCCCGGCGCCAGCACGGCAAATCCCGTGGACATGATCGCATCCGCGCCGGCCGAACATTATCGCAGAGCAACTGAGATTGTGGCGGCCGATGAAAACGTCGATGCCGTCATCTTGATTTTCACACCGCCGTTGGTGACTCATGCAGCCGACGTCGCGCGAGAGATTGTCGACGCCGCCTCTCGCATCGATAAGCACAAGCCCGTGATGACCGTCTTTCTCTCGGCCGACAGCGCGCCGGAAGAATTGCGATCGTCCGCGGCCCGCATCCCTTGCTATTCATTTCCAGAAACGGCAGCGATCGCTTTGGCCCGGGCCGCCCGCTATGGCGAATGGCGCGAACGGCCTGAAACTTCGCTGCCTCAATTTGAAGACATCAAACGCGATGAAGCCGCGGCCATGGTTGCTACGGCGCTAACCCGCGGTGATGGCTGGCTGGGCAGCGAAGAGGTTGCGGCGCTCTTTTCCTGCTATGGACTGCCGCTGATCGAACAGCGCATCGTCACAACTATTCAGGAGGCCGGTGTCGTCGCCGACGAAATGAACGGTGAAGTCGCTTTGAAAGTCATCGCGCCCGGAGTGCTTCACAAGACTGAGGCCGGCGGCGTTTGTCTGAATCTTCGCGGCGCCGAACAGGTTCGCTCTGCGGCGAGCGAGATGACTGTGCAACTGTCTGCTCACGGACAGGCGCCCACGGGGTTCCTAATCCAGCGCATGGCTGAAAGCGGCGTCGAGATGATCGTAGGCGTCGTTCACGATCCGCAGTTCGGCCCGGTCGTCGCCGTTGGCGCAGGCGGCGTTCAGGTGGAATTGCTGCGCGACGTTTCGGTTCGGCTGACGCCGCTGGCAAAGGAAGATGCGTCGGAAATGGTCCGCAGCCTGAAGACCTTCCCGCTGCTAAATGGATTTCGCGGCGCGGCGTTGTGCGATGTGAAGGCGTTAGAGGATGGACTCTTGCGCGTGAGCACAATGGTGGAAGACATTCCCCAGATAGCAGAACTCGATTGCAATCCTTTTGTCGTTCTGAAGAGCGGTGCGGTTATTCTCGATGCTCGGGTGCGCGTGGCGGCCGTCGAAGCGAGGCCACTATTCGGCATCCGGCGATAGCGGCTTAACAGTCCACAATTCCCACTTCAAGATTCTGCCGGCTAATCTCCGCGCTGATTCCGTTGAAATTTCGAGCAGGCGACGGGGATCGAACCCGCAACATCCAGCTTTGGAATTAGTCTTAGCGGCGCTTTGTGATAAATTGAACCCCCTTCAATGAAACCGATGTCCGACAAACTTCAGTTTGTCGTGATCGTGGTAAAGAGGTGGTTGGGGAAGCTGGCGACAAACTGAAGTTTGTCGGACATCAAACCTTCAATGCTTAACCATTCGCGCCGATGAAGTCTTTTTATCTAAAGGGCAGAGCGTGGCGAAGCGGGCTGATGGCCGCCAGTACTCTCGCGGGCGTGTTCTCGCTGCCAGTCTGCGCCCAGCAGGCCGATCCAGGAACGTCAGTCGTGGTGCAGCCTGGTGCGCCGGGCCAGCCCACCCGGATACTGCCGCCATCCACGAGGGCGACATTGCCGCCACGCTCGCCGAAGGATGTGGAGTTCATGCAGGGCATGATCATGCATCACGCGCAAGCGGTGGAAATGACGGCCCTCATCGAATCAAGCACTCAAAACAAGGAGCTGCGCTTGCTCGGCGCGCGCATCAGTCATTCGCAGTCGGAAGAAATAGGATTTATGAAACGATGGCTCGGGGCGAGAGGCGAGCCTACTGAGATGCCGATGCCGGAAATGCCAGGAATGGATATGTCTCAGCAACCGATGCTTATGCCCGGAATGCTAACGGCGAAGCAGATGGACGCTCTCCGCAAAGCAAAGGGCGCGGATTTCGACCAACTATTCTTGACCGGCATGATTCAGCATCACAACGGCGCCTTGATCATGGTAAAAGACTTGTTCGACACTGCGGGCGCGGGCCAGGACGCCGAACTATTCAACTTCACCACCGATATCGACAGCGGCCAACGCGCCGAGATCAGAATTATGCAAGCAATGTTGGGGGCAGTAGCCCGACCCGGGGTCCCCGCGCGGGCAGCCCGCGTGGGGTGGAGGCGGTGAGCGAGGGCGTGATCGTGCGCGTGCCAGGCCTTTGCCGGGAGTTCGTTTGAACTGTTCGCGAGGCGAACAAATTTAGTAGCCGGTGGCAACGCCACCGGATCTAAACGGGGATCGGACGCGACCCTGAAAGGGTCGGATTTTCAAGGCGCGGGATTCTTTGACCCTTTCAGGGTCAGGACCTATTAACGGCTTGACCGTGGGCGCTGCCCACGGCTACTTAATTCAACACGCTTCGCGGTTATGACTTTCTAGGGCAGGCGCCAGTTCAAACTAATTGGAAAAACCTCTGGAGGAGAAACAATGAATCGGGTACACAGGATCGCTTTCAGGATACTATTAGTTTCGGTCGTTTTGTGCTGTTGGTTTTCGATGAAGACGTTGGCGCAAACGCCGTCGCCGTCGCCAACACCGGCCGCTCCGGTGAATCCGTTTGCTCCTCAGCCGGCGCCGCCGCTACCGGCCGGCATGATGGGCTCAGATACCAGCGACCCACGCGCGAAACTATCCCCGGGCTTGTACGACGCCGGCGAAGCGGCGATTGGCATCAAGCATCTCATGCTGCTCAAGAAACCTGACGCGTTCGAACTTGGCACCAACGATCCTGCTGATCCGAAAGTGAACAAGACCCTGACCACGGTACTCGGCGTAGCCGATCCTTCGAAGATGCCAGGCGCGACGAAGTTGGTGCTGGCCGGGCTGGGCTTTGCGAACTCAGACATCGCGTTCCAGGGCAATCGCCTGTTTCTGGGAAATTTCTACGGCGTGAATATCTATGACATCTCAAATCCGTCGAAGACGAGCCTATTGACCTCGATGATTTGTCCCGGCGGCCAGGGGGACGTGTCGGTTTACAAGAACCTGATGTTTATGTCGGTTGAGATGACGAACGGTCGCCTGGATTGCGGCACTGGAGGATTTCCGCCGAGCCCGCCGCCGCCCGCGGGGCAACAGAATCAGAACCAGTTGCCGGCGGCGCAAAAAGATCGTTTCCGCGGTGTGAGGATTTTCGACATCAGCAACATCAAAGCGCCGAAGCAAGTCGCCGCAGTGCAAACTTGTCGCGGCTCGCACACACATACGCTGGTAGTAGATCCGAATGACAAGAACAACGTCTACCTCTACGTGTCCGGCACTTCCTTTGTACGGCAAGACGAAGAGTTGCCCGGATGCTCGGGTGGAACGCCGGACAAAAATCCTAACACGGCGCTGTTTCGCATCGACGTGATTAAGGTGCCGGTGGCCGCGCCGCAAGACGCCAAGGTCATTTCCAGTCCGCGCGTGTTTATGGATGCGCGCTCGGGCGTTGTTAACAGTTTGAATAACGGCGGCAGCCATACACTGACGGGAGTCTCGAAACCAGCGGATACCGATCAGTGCCACGACATCACGGTGTACGCAGCGATTGGATTGGCGGCCGGCGCTTGCTCTGGCAATGGAATTCTTTTGGACATCAAAGATCCGGCGAATCCAAAACGCGTGGACGCAGTGAACGATACGAATTACTCGTATTGGCACTCAGCTTCATTCTCAAATGATGGGAAGAAAGTTGTCTTCACCGATGAATGGGGCGGCGGACTCGGCGCGCGCTGCCGCGCTAACGATCCAAACAAGTGGGGCGCTGATGCGATCTTCAATTTGAAGGACAACAAGCTGAGCTTTGCCAGCTACTACAAGATGCCGGCGGCCCAGGGCGACACCGAAAACTGCGTAGCGCACAACGGCTCACTCGTTCCGGTTCCAGGCCGTGACATCGAAGTGCAGGCCTGGTATCAGGGCGGCATCTCGGTGATGGACTTTACCGACGCTGCTCATCCGGTCGAGATCGCCTATTTCGATCGCGGCCCGATCGATCCCAAGATGCTGGTGCTCGGCGGCGACTGGTCAGCGTATTGGTACAACGGCCATGTCTATGCTTCCGAAATCGAACGCGGCCTGGACGTCTTTGAGCTGACTCCGACAAAGGACCTGACGCAGAACGAGATCGACGCCGCGAAGACGTTTCGCATGTCAGAATTCAATGTGCAGAACCAGCAAAAGATCGTCTGGCCGCGCAACTTGATCGTGGCAAAGGCGTATGTGGATCAATTAGAGCGATCGCAAGCTTTGTCTGCCGATCGAATCTCAGCGCTGCGTACGGCGATTCAAAAGGGAGATACCGGAAATCTGAAGAAGATGGCACCAGCATTGGAAAAGGATGCTACAAGCGCGAAGAATGCGGCAGATGCAAACCGATTAAAAGCGCTGGCGGAGATTCTGAGGAGTCCTGCGAAATGAGGAATCTCGAAACCCGAGTAATATCAATCTGACTCTGATTAAGGTCCGAAGGACCGTCATTAAATAGCCACGGCCGTGAGGCCGTGGACAATCGAACCGAAAAAAAGCGTCGAGCGCCGAAGGTGCGGTACTAACCCGCACTCGCGGCGCAGAACAGTGCCGGCCCTGCGGGCCTCGATCTCATTCCGGTTTTGATCCACGGCCTTACGGCCGTGGCTACTGAATGCCGCGCCTTCGGCGCTCCTTGCCAGGGTGAACATTCTCGGTCGAGTTTTATTCAACCTTATCGTTCACGGAACATCCTGATCGAAGGTATCCGAATGTGGATCGCCAGTTTCCCCGGCGCAGTTCTTGACGGCGTGGGTACTGATGCAGTTTGAAGTTTGCTGGTGGAATAAAGCGGCGCGATTACCTAGCCGTCTTCAGACGGCTTTCCCGAAGGGTTGCTAGACCAGCGCTTTGAGCGCTGGGGTCTACCGTTGAGTTGAATCTTCAGCGCGCTTTAGCGTGCTTTGAACCGACCGTGAGGCCCTGAACTAAAGCCTCAATCAAAGCCCGTTGAAACGGGCTTTGGATCGGTTTGCGAAGTATCCGGGCGTAGAACGCCCGGTCTAGTAACCCTACGGGGAAGCCGCGTGAACGCGGCTTAGAGAACCGGCTGTGTGAGCCTCAGCAATCGACTGCTTGATGCAGGTTTCAGCAATGCACGCCAGGTGCGGCCGGACCGTTAGTCACCCCAGATAGTAACCTCGTTTCCATCGAGATCCTTAAAGGTCCAAAAGTGCCCAGTCGCGTCGCCCTCTTCGCGGACTGGCACCAAACCTCGGCTCCTGAGATCAGAGGTGTACGACCGGAAGTCCGAGACTCGGAGAGTTATCGAGATGTTTGGAGTTCCTACTTTAGCTCCCGCGGGAATGGGATGAATTCCCAGGTGGAAATCGCCCGATTTCGTAGTTAACGAACCATAATAGAACCCGTGATATTCAGAGCTGGCGTCGAGCCCAAGTTTTTCGGTATACCAACCAGCTAATGCTTTCGGATTAGCAGAATTGATCGTGATTGCTCCAACATATTGAAGCCTGGGGTCGGATTTTCTTGTTTGGGCCCAGGTAACAGCGGCAACAAGGAAAAGGACCACGCCTAAGATCCATTTCGACATGAATAAACCTCCTCAAAAACTTCCCAAGTTTGACTCTCCGTTTTTCGAGCGCGCTACAGCTCGGTCCAAGTATTAAGTTGAAGAATATTAATGATCAACATGATATGTAAGTGACCGCTTAACTGTCTAGTCGGACAAATGCTTGTTGTAAGGACAATTGGATGAGCTACGCAACTTTGACGATTGACCCATAACGGTCCTTCGGGCCTCACGACGACGCGCCGGCGGCGTTTACTTTTGCATTCCATTTCTGCACGTTAACGCCTTTCACCAGCAACCAAACCGTCATTGTCAGTCCACCAGGAAACATCAACATCAGCAGCACGTCCGATGCGTAAGCGGGCGCGAGGATCAGCAGAAAGTTTCTCACGACAAATCCAATGCCTCCGATTGCCATCAGCACGCCGAGGAACTTCGGAAGATAACTTGAACGAAGGATCAGGTACGAACGGACTATCCAGGCCATGCCATAGTATGCGGTGAATATCATGCCCGCGTATCCATAGAACTTCAGCGACAGCAGCGCGAGCGAGTTGACCTGATCCGGTGTGAAGTTGTTGAGGTACGCGTGCCCAAGGATTAGCTGTGGCGCAAAATAAAAGAGTTCGGCGAAGGCGAAAGTAGCGGTGGCCATTAGTCCGAAGAACGCGGCCAACAATGACAGTTGTTTGTTAACTGGTTTGAGCAACACGTACAGGATCAGCGCGAGTGTGGTGTCGCAGAGAGACTCGATCAAAAAGCTCGCGAAGCCGAGCCGATAAAGAAAATCGGAATTCCTGAGGTTGGCTACCGTGGCCGTCGGATCAGCGGACACAATTAGCTTTGATGGAACGTACGCTTCACCAAATCCGCCCGCAACCATCGAAATCAGGAACAGGACTCCCGCAATTCTTGCGTACCTCTGCACATTCATTTCTTATTCCCCCACGCCGGATTTTCGTGATTGCTCGAACTCAGCACCTATCCACTTACTTTCTAAGACGAATAAGCAAGAGGAATGTTTCAGATCAGAACCGCGTGCTTCCCGACCTGTCGGGATAGCGACCGGATGAACATCCGCAGACTACGCAGATTACACAGAACAGAAACGGCCACAAAGAGCACAAAAGGCACAAGGATAAACGAAGGACTTTTCTTCTAGTGCTTCTTGGGCCTTTTTGTGGCTGAGTCTTTTGTCTTGTCTGTGTAATCTGCGTAATCTGTGGATAGGATTTGCCGGATTCGGGATTTCACCGCTGAGGAATTCCTTGGCCGCACGTTGACGACCTGCCGCTCCGCCCTTCGCACTTCGCTTCCCCCTCTGCTCTTTGCCCTTAGCCGTTACGCTCAGGCGTGCGTTTGTGTTGGCGGGGGCGCCGACGTCGATTCGAAAACAAGCGGCTCGATCCAATTCCGCAAGTCAAGATTGAACCGGCCGAGAAGGGTCGAAGTTTGACCTCGCGACCGACGTGGCCGTAAGCCGTTACCAGTCATTTGGCCGATTGAGAATCGCAAGGTCGCAGGCCTGACCCCGATTTCCGATCCATTTGGTTCGATTTCGATCCCGTCCCTTGAAACTTGTAACGCTTGCCACGAAGTCAAAAAGCAAATAGGATGGCGGACCATGAGGGCAATCGTTGGCGTAGGCGTTCTTTCGCTTCTCCTGTCTCTTGGTGTCAAGACGCAAGACGCAAAGACAGCCACTCTATTCGTCTACATGCCGCACCATTCGTGGACTAGCTGGCGCTTCTCGGGGAAGTTCTATGTAGACGAAAAGAAGACCGCGGAGATCAGCAAGGATCGTTATTTCGTTCTTCACCTCTCTCCTGGAAAACACGACTTCTACGTCAGGGATAAGAAGCTTGGCGGGGTAAATATCAACGTGGATGCGGGCAGCACATACTATCTAAGAGTCAACGTCGACGAAGGCGGCATGCGTGTTAAGTTTCGCGGTGTTTCTATTGTCCCCAGGGAAGAGGGCGAGTTTGCAATCAAACAGAGCCAGCCAATTAAGAAGGGTGACATCTACGATCATCAGTTGGTCGACGCGTCGATTTCTTCCCCGTAATTACCCGGACTCAATAACCATGAAACGCCGTCTCTTAAGCCTGTTGCTTTTCCTCTTTGCGATGTCGGCTTCTTCTGTGTCTCCCCAAACAGGCAGGACAACGACCACTGTGACGCGCGGTAGTGGTGGAAGTATTCAGACGCCACTTGACTACGGCATTGTTGTAAATAAAGGGTCCTCCTTGAGTAGAGAGTGGATCACCGTCCACGATTCTGCCTGTCCAATCGCGCTAGTTGACAATGTCGGCGTCACTACCATTTACGTGAGAGACCGCGTCAGCGGCGAGTACAACTATTCCGCTAAGTTCTCAGTTGAGGCAAGCGAGCCGGTCTCCGCGTTTGAGGCGCGTTTCCTATTATTCGATCTGTGGGGAAATCACTTGAAAACGCTTTCAATGACCCAGGTTGCCGATCTGGAAGGTAAGAAAGAAGTCTCAGCAAAATGGAATGCCTATTCGGAGAACGAAGTGTCAGAGTACTACGCATCTATCGCGTTCGTCGCACGGGTACGTACTCAGACTGGCCGTGTGTTCGAATCCAACATGCTCCCCGTACTCGAAGAGGCCCGGAAGATCTCCCGTAAGTTCTCACCAGAGAACTTAGAACCAAAATCTCAAAAGCCGTGACTCCTTCGCCATGTATCGTGTTGCAACTCCGACCGGCAATTGAGAATATTTCCACATGGCAACAATTCACGACTTTCAGGAAGCCCAAAAGAAGCACGGAACATCGGGAAAGAAGCCGCGGACGGTTACCTTCTATAGCGCAACCTTCCGAAAGTTAATTAATGGAGTCTCCTCGGGCTGCTCTGCCTCTGTTAGCGTCAACATCGAAGACGGGGACGCAGTCGGTTTGATCGTAGCAGTGATGCAAAACCATGGCATCTGGAACGACGAGGGCACAGTACTCATCCCGTGGCCATGCGCCTACGTCGATATTGAGGACTGGGACGGCGTCGTACGCGGACCCAGCACCACGGTCACGTCAAGAGACTGACTAGCGATTGAGATTAAGACCAGGGATGTTTCTTTGGCTCTCGCTTACTTGCGCAGCCATTGACTCTTCGAGAACAAAGAACGCTATCGATGCGACAATAGCGGCTCCTATCATCACCGCGCCCAGGGTTATCCCGATCTTTCGCGCCCCATCCGTGCGCGCACTGGTAAGTCCGATCTGAAAGATCTCAACGCCCTTGAAAACCAAATAGACGCATAGTAACCAGATCATGATCTGCATCATTCCGAGCATTGGTGTGAGCCTCCACGGCTGAAGAGTGGACAAGCAGCAGCCTTATACCATCTGATGACGCTAGGGCACAAATTGACACCGCTTGCGTTTCAGAGTAAAAAACGCCCGTGAAGTTCCACCCTTCATGGCTCGCCCTCCTGCTTTGGATTTGCCTTGTGCTTGGATGCGCGGTGCCCGATCAGAATAAGCACACCGCGCGCCCATCAACAACGCCGACTCCGGCTTTGCCAACAAACACAGATGCTCATACGAGACTGGACTGGTCGGAAAAAGCTATCCGGGAAAACCGTTTCGCCGATGCCTTAGAACAGTTAGAGCTAATACCGAAGGATGCTCCGGAATATAAGAAGGCTCAAACTCTGGTAGCGGCAGCACAAAAAGGCTTAGCCCAGCAACGAAAGAACGAAGCGCCGACAACAAGGGAGAGGCTTCGACGTGACTATCAAGAATTACTCACGCAGGCGAATCCACAACTTAACTTCATCCAATCGAAATTCACCAAGATGAAAGGCGGCTACGCGCTGTGGGCGGTGCATGACTATTTCAGTCAGTACACCTTCAGCATCGGGCCGGACGCGAAGATTGTCCAAAAGTGGATCGAAGACAACAGAATGGAACTCGTGAATGCCGAGATCGTCCGCGTTGGTGTGATGGGACGAGGCGGGTTTGCCTCCTGGGCATATTTTGACGTTCGGTGACGACGAGATAGTTCTATTTCAAAGATAAAACCAAAACCTGGGTCAGGCTTGCGATCGTGCGATTCAAGCTTCGCACCCTCACCCAACCTCTCCCAAAGGGAGAGGAGACATGCGCCAGCCCCAGAAGGTACTGACCCGCGCTATCGCTCCCGGTACTCACCCGGTCGCTACCGCTCGCGGTACTGACTCCGTCGGCCGCGTTGAGTGACTATGGTCATGAGGTCAGTACCGGGAGCGATAGCGACCGGGTGATGCCGGGAGCCGTATCCGACAAAGTTGCAAGTTTCGTTACTTGATCGCCATGAGAAGCTGACTGTGTGTGGAATGACACCGACATAGCACTCGCTTATTTGATCACATTTCGCTGTTACGGCACGTGGTTGCACGGCGACAAGCGCGGCTCAATCGATCGCTTTCACAACGCTTACAAATCACCATACATCGAGCCGAATCCGCGATGGCATCGTCATAATGCTCAAGCGCTTGAAGGCGAACCGGTAATCCTCGATGCAAGACGGCGGACTTCGGTTGAGCGCGCCATTCGCGAAACCTGTCAGTTGCGGAAGTGGCATTTGCATGCCTTGAGCGTAAGGACAAACCACGTCCACGTGGTTGTTTGTATCGGCACACTGAAACCGAAACGAGCCTTGACCGCACTCAAGGCCAACGCTACGAGACAAATGCGCCACGATCGATGTTGGCTTGAAGACTCGACGCCCTGGGCTGAAAGAGGCAGTCTGAGGTATCTGTGGAATGAGCGCAGTGTTGCGCGAGCGATTGAATACGTGCTGTATGCGCAGGGAGATGAACTGCCCGACTTTGACTGACCCGGTCGCTACCACCACCCCACGCGGGCTGCCCGCGCGGGGACCCCGGTCCGCTCACGGTACTGATGAGGAGGGATTTGATCTACTTCACTCGGATGAACGGCATGTCGCGCATTCGCGAGGCTCCGACATGCATGCCATTAACCTTTCCCTTCTTATCCCGGGTGAACCAGGCAACGTACCCTTGCACATCAAAGTGGTCCTTATATAGCGGCTGCAACGGCAGACTCGTTGCCGGTCGCTGTTTAAGAAATACCTTGTCACCATCGACGACGAGACTAAAGGACGCTCCCGCCTCTTCACTAAACCAATCGCCCTTGAATGATGCAAGATCCGCCGGCGTTGGCTTCCACTCCTGCTCGCGAACGAAGCGTCTGACTTCCTTATCTGAATCGACGGTTTCGGCAGAAGTCGGATTGCCGTTTTGATCGAAGGCAAATTTCAATTGGTTGCCGCCGGCAACGAACTGCCCACCTCCCATTGGTACCAGGCGCGCGCCACTCCAGCGCGACACTCCGTTGTCAATCACGAATCGTGCCGGAGCATGCGTCTTTTCATTGCGGTAGAGACCGACCAATTTTTTCAGCTCGTCCTCAGAAACCGTGGCTGGTGCGGGCCTGGGGGTTTCGGGATAGGGTCCGAAGATCTCATCAGTAATGCCGGCGGCGATTCCTCCGGCGCCTGGTGAAGTGCCGTTACACATGACCGCGATAGAGACCTTGTTGTCGGGGTAACGCGCCAGAAAAGTTTGATAGCCGGCAGTCGCGCCGCCATGCGAGACATCCTTCAGACCCTTGTACGTAGCGACCTCGAGCCCGAGCGCGTACACGATCTTCCGTCCATCATTCAGCACTCCTCGAGTCTCCATCGCCTCGACAAGAGGCGCTCCCAGCGAACCCGAATCAAGCATCGCGTTCCATTTTATCCAATCGCCAACCGTCGTGAGCATACCGCCGTTCCCATAAACATTCATGAAAGGCATATTAAGTCGCCACGGGCCGGTGCCCTGGCGCGCATACGCCTGAGCGCGGCCCGGAACTATGCGCTGGTAGTCGTCCCGCAACGAACTGTTCTTCATCCCGAGTGGTTTGAATAGTCGCTCATCAAGGAACGCTGAGAACTTCTGTTTTGAAACACGCTCGACGATGATCGCCAAAAGGTTGTATCCGCTGTTTGAATACGAGTATTCCGAACCGGGCGTGAAGTCGAGTGCGCGCTGATGAGTAATAACGTCAAGTGCCAGATCCTGAGAGACGACTCGCTCGCCCCGACCCGCGCCGGTGAGGCTTAAGACTGTGCCCCAGTCGCGAATACCGGAAGTGTGATTTAACAGATGTCTGATTGTCAGCGGCGCACCGTAATCGGGCAGTTCGGGAATGTATTTTCTGACGGGATCGTCGAGACTGAGCTTTCCATCCTGTTGCAGCAGTACCATCGCTGCAGCGGTGAACTGTTTCGCGACTGAGCCTGACTCAAAAATTGTTTGAGGTGTGTTCGGAACGTTGAACTCAAGATCGGCAAGTCCGAACGCCTTTTCGAAGACTGTCTCTCCATTGAGTGACACCGCCGCGGCGCAACCAGGCGCCGGCGCGACGTACGCTTTAGTAAATTTCTCGAACGCTCGTTGGGCGCCAGCGACAACTTTCTCTTTGTTGGGAATCTCTTTGTTGGGAACCTGGGCCCAGGTGGCAGTTGAAAGAAACGCAACCACAGCGAAAATGAATAAGAGGGTTTTTCTAGTCATAGAGTTTTTCCATCTCCTGGGCTTTGCTGCAAAGGTCACATGCTCAGAGAAAGTGTTCGCCGCGTAGCGCGGCTTGTGCCGTAGGATAGCGGGTCGGCAAGGCACATGTCATCAAAAGACACTCCGGCCACATATTCAAGTCACACCTTGTCAGACGCCTGAAGCCAGGGTTTGTTAACAACAACATGCGGCGTTCGGAATGCAGACGCGTTGACGAAAGGAAGAAAGAACCCGGTCGCTATCGCTCCCGGTACTGACCTCGTATAGTAAGACAAATAGTGACCCCACCGACCCAATGACTACTCCGCCGCTCCCCGAACAGATCGAACTCCATCGCGACCGCATGTGGCGCCGCGACGAAGACCTCCGCATTGAAAGCGCTATTGACGCCGAACGTTTCATCGAAGACGTGGGCTTTGCAAATACGCTGACAGATACCCGTCGCGCCGGTCCATCGTTCCGACATGTGGCACGTTCGCGAAGCGAACCAATTTAATAGCCGGTGGCAGCCGCCACCGGAAATGGGAACGCAACGACCATTCGACCCTGAAAGGGTCGGATTTATCTCCACAGATATCGTTCGTCGTAGGCAATGCCGTACTCCTCCAGGAACTCGATCAGTTCTTCCTTGAAAGTACGCTTGCGATGATGCTCTTTCTGACTAGCAATATATTTCTTCAGTTCAGGAATGTCTGACCGTCCGATTGAGAATGCGCCATATCCGTCCTGCCAATGGAAATTCCGAAAGTGCCGACCCTTCGTTTTGATCCATGAAGAACTGTCTTTCTTAACATCCTTCATCAAAGAACTGAGCGAAACGTTCTTCGATTGCGAGATTAGTAGATGGACATGATCGGCCGTGCCGCCAGCGTCGAGAAGCCGCGATTCGTGGTTCTTCAGAATGCCACCCAAGTAAGCAAACAACTCCGGTTCAATTTCCGGTGTAATGAATGTCTCACGATTTTTGGTTGAAAAGATTACATGCACCATGAGTGAGACGAGAGTTTGGGCCATGGGTGTTCCTTTCTTGGTTCGACCCTTTCAGGGTCGGGATGGTGGGCGATTCTATACCGTGGGCGCTGCCCACGGCTATTGAATCTCACGCCTGCGGCGTGAATACGGCCGCGTTTACTACGCGAAACTCGCGGGCGGTCGCTCGATGTTTGTCGCGCCGGCTCTGATAGGGCATTTTGCCGCCATCTGGATGCCCCGGCGCAAAGAGGAGCCACTGGTTTTGTCCGTACCAGCCCAGCGTGTTCTGAAAGTGCTCCGGCGCGAACATGAACTGGCCACGGCCGACCTGCGCGCGGAAAGCGGAGTCACCGAACGCGCGGCATTCACCCGCGCCCTCGATGAGTTACAACGCCGGATGAAGGTGATCCCTCAGGACGTCATCTATCAACCGTTTTCCTACATCTGGATTCTGGCCGAAGATCGTTTCGGGGAAGAGCTGAGAAGACGGGTTGCGCGCAAGACGGCATTGCGAGAGATCGCTCGGGCATATCTGGCGGGCGCCGGGATGACGGTACTCGGCGAGACGGCGCGCGCTTCGGGTTTGAGCCGGGTTGAAGCGGGTTCCGGAAACCATCAACTGGTAGATGAAGGATATGCGATCCGCCTCAGGCAAGGGATCTACGCGCTGGCGGAATTGAAGAAGGGTTAATGTCAGACCCCTGGAGTACGGCCGCCTTTGCCTCAAGAGTACGTTTATCAGTCCGCAAGGCGGACGAATGAAAATAGCCCAGCAGTTCACTGCTGGGAAAAGGAGACCGAGCATTCCTTAGTCCGTGAAGCGGACGGCTGAGAGGTACCAGCCAGATCGTTGATCCTTTCAACCGTCCGCTTCACGGACTCTATCTGGGTCTCCGGTCAATCCCAGCGATAAATCGCTGGGCTATTTTCAATCGTCCGCTGAACGCGGACTCACGGACTAGACTTTTGGTGCAAAGCCCTTCAGCCTTGCGATTCTGCGATCTTCTGATCTGCCTAAAAACTGACTCACGCCCGGCTGTGCCGAAGCCTGGCTCGCGCTGTCAGACGACAGTCTCGGCCCAACGCTTACGAAGGTAGATCGCATTGATGATCCAGGCGACGGGGTTGAAGCTGAGGATCGTGAGCACGATCCACGCCCAGTGATGACGCCGCGCGAAGAACCAGGCGAGCACTGCGTAGATGACACCGCAAATGATCACGGCGGTCGTGCCTGACTCAAGCATGATACCGAGCAGTAGCCCACCGATGACTGTCATCACGCTGAAATAGTAGCCCCAGCGAAATGACCGACTCTCCGGATGACGCCGCCGGAAGCGACGATTAAGAACGAACGCCATCGCAATCGGCCCTATTGAGACACCGATGATGATGGCGATGAAGGTGAAGGCGACGAGCGTGGATTTCGTCGTGCTGGCCGGGCCCGCGGTGAGACTGGCACTGGCCGGTGCGCCTTCGTCTATGTGCTCCAGACTTATTACTACTTTTCCGCGAGCGTGACCTTCCTCCAGATACCGCAGCGCCTCAGGCGTCTGATTGAACGTGTAAGTCCGGTCGATAACCGGCGTCACCTTCCCCGACTGCATAAGGTCGCGCAGCGTGTTAAGGTCCTGCGGGTTAATGTCAGCCATCATCATTCCCAGGTCCTGAGTCACGAACCGCGATAACACGAGCGCCTTCAACGGACGAGCCAGAGTGCCGACCCAACGGTTCTCATTTACTCCTCCGCCTCCGATCAGCACATATCTCCCGCCGGGATTTAGAATCCGCCGGCATTCGAGCAAGGAATGGTTGGCGACGTTGTCGAGGATTACGTCATAGTGTTGCCCACTTTTGGTGAAATCCTCTTTGGTGTAATCGATCACCTGACTGGCGCCGAGTTTTCGCACCATGTCCACATTTCTGGTGCTGCACACGCCGGTCACATCGGCGCCGAACGACTTGGCGATTTGCACGGCGAAGGTGCCGACACCTCCCGACGCGCCGTTAATCAGAACCTTTTGACCGGGCTGAATTTTTCCTGCGTCCCGCAGACCCTGCAATGCGGTGATCGCTGCGACGGGCACAGAAGCAGCTTGCTCAAACGTCAGGTTCGCAGGTTTGAGCGCCACGCGATCGGCTGAAACACTCAAGTACTCGGCAAAGGCTCCGGTCTTCGCACCGAAGACGTCGTCGCCTGATTTGAACTGAGTTACTTTGCCGCCCACCGCTTCGACTGTTCCCGCAAAGTCAACGCCGAGTTGCGCGACTGCTGGTTTGAAGAGCCCGATCCCAATCAACCTGATGATGTATGGCGCGCCTTCCATGAAATGCCAATCAAGTGGATTCACCGAGGCCGCGCGGACCTTGACTAAGAGTTCATTCTCTTTGGGCACAGGCTTATCGATTTCTTCAAGACGAAGGACGTCGGGTGAACCATACGTGTGATAGACGATGGCTTTCATGCGGGCAGGGGCGCTCTGACCCTGTGGCCGGGTTGGTGGTCCGCTGGCGAGCAAAAGCAGAGCCGTGCAGAACGTAGTGATCAAGAGTCGTGAATGTGTTTTCATACCAAACCCTCCGGCAAGCGTCAGACAAATCGGCGCTCGCATTCATCCGGCAATGTCAGTCCACTCCGATGGCGTACTTCTTCCATCGTTGAAACGTCGACACCGATCACAATGTTCCAACACGATGTTCTTTCTAATGATGTGTGGCTATGAACATTCCGCTCCTCGGGAGCGGCCGTCAGTGTTTAGTCATTCTTGCTGGTGACCCGAACGGCGGTCGGACGTCGACACCTCACTGAGGAAATTTGGAGCGGGCGACGGGGATCGAACCCGCAACATCCAGCTTGGGAAGGTAAATACAGCGCCCTTTATTTTCAACACTTACAAAACCGCCCAATAAAAATATGCGTGCATGCACTGCATACCGTGCATGCGCTGCCTGATCTGCGTATCGCTGGGGGACGTTTTGGGGGACGGTTTCTATCATGCGTTGCTGTTTGCGACCGCAGATTTGAGACTACTTTTTTGCGCCCGAAGCAAGCCGATATTCGAGGTTCGTGGTTGCCAAATTAACTACGTGCGAAGACCCCTGCCGAATCTCAACGCAGGTTGAGCTGTGTAATAAGGAGAGATCTGGCTAGGCCTTTCCTGAGGCACCAGCAATGGCTTGGCATGGGTTAATATTCGATGAACCTGCGGGTTGATGGCAAGACTTACATTCCATTGCTAACTTCAATAATTTCAGGAGCGACAGCCAGCGGCTATGCGGCCTTCAAGCGTTCAAGTTTTCGCCGCCGCTTCTTTGACGCTTGCCACAGGTCATACTGTGCTTGCATGCCAATCCAGAGTTCCGGACTAGTGCCGAGGGCGTCGCCAAGGCGCAGGGCCATCTCAGCCGAGATTCCCGCACTCCCATTCACAATGCGCGAAAGCGCGGCCCGCGTGATTCCCAAATGCCTGGCGGCAGCCGTCACGGGTACGTCTTCCAGGTAATCTCTCAACACCGTCCCCGGATGGGGTGGATTGAACATCCGCATAAAACACCTCAGTGATAATCCTGATAATCCACTAAAATGGCATCGCCACCTTGGAACGCAAATGTCAGGCGCCAATTACCGCTTACATCAACCGACCAGTGGCCCGACAAATCACCACGCAGCCGGTGTAATCTCCAGCCGGGCGCGTTCATGTCCTCCGGCCGCTTTGAATTGTCGAGCGCGAAAAGCTGCTTGCGTAGCTTCTCTGCGTGTTTCGGCTGGATGCCGGCCTTCGCTCCGACTCTAAAGAACTGCTCGATGCCTTTGTGCCGGAAGCTCTTGATCACCAAAAGCAGCGTATAGCGATACTATACAGCATGTCAACCAACTTCGATTCGTCATCCGGACCCTACGTCTCGTGGGCGGGATGACTAGAGAAGTCAACCTGGCGTAATTGGTAATCGACTAGTTCGGTATTTTCTTTAAGTTCTCTATTCATCTCTACTCAAGTCATCCAGACAAAAACTCAGCGTGTCTTCGTAATAATCCCGACCGCATTCAGGGCATCGTTTCATAACTTTCTATTCCGGCAGATTCAGTCGTTTTAACAGTTCCTTAAATCGCGGGTCGTCGCGGAGCGGGTCCATATAAAAATCAACGTTCATTTCATTACAGCCCCGGTCGCGGTCGTCCAAGGCCTTTTCCAACTCAGCAAAGGCTTTATCCTTCTCGCCGAGAAGCCCGTAAATAACCCCCAGAAGGTAATGCGGTACATATTGAGACTTGCCGATATCGTTGAGTTTACCTATTACTGCCGCGGCATCGTTACGGCGCCCACTTTTCGCGTATGCGAACGCAACCATCTGTAATGCGTCCTGGTCCGTGGGATTTGTTTGCAAAATACTCTCGCCAAGTGAGATCGCCTCTGCATACATTCCGTTGCCGTTGTACCCGGTGCCTAGCCATGCCCGAGCGTTAGGATGGTTGGGGTCAAGAGCGCTTGTTTTCTTAGCCTGTTCGAGAGCAAGATCAAACTTTCGGGCCCGCAGGTAAGCGACGACAAGATTTGATCCGATCGGAATCGACAACGGTTCCAATTCCACAGCACGCTTTATTTCAGCAATTGCCTCCTCAAAACGCCCCGTCGGTGAAAGAAGACCGCGACTATAACGATTGTGTATTTCGGCCACGTCCGGGTCGAGATCGATCGCCTTTTTGAATTCGCGCTCGGATTCTGCCCAGTTCCAATCGTAAAGAGCCAGAATGTTTGCCAGTGCTCCGTGTGCTTCGGCGAGATTTGGATCGATCTGCAGTGCTCGCTCGACCGCCGCTTTTGATTTTGGCATTGCCTCATTTGGCGACAGAAAAGCATAAGACGGCATCACCGTGTAGCTGCGGGAAATACCGACATAGGCCCGGGCATAATTGGGGTCAAGCTTTATCGCCGCCTGGTATGCATCAATGCTCTGCTGCAGACTATCTTTGGTGCGTTTATCATTGAGGAACTGGCCCTTGAGAAATAGTTGATACGCCTCATTGTTATCGGTGGATTGTTTCGCCAGTTTTTGTTCGGCTTCACCCGAGAGTTTCTATTGCAGTTTCTCCGTGATCGCCGAAGCGATCTCTCTCTGAGTGGCAAGCAGATCGGAGATTTTACGCTCGTATTGCTCGCCCCAGAGCGATTTCTTATTCCTCACATCGACGAGGTCAACGCTGATGGTCAAATTGTCGCCGCGTTGAATGATCCGCCCCGACATGACCGCATCGACGCCGAGCTCGGCCCCGATCTTTTCCACGTCGATCTCTTTGCCCTTGTAGCGAAATACCGAGCTTCGCGGGCTCACCTTTAGATTTGGCAATTGCGAGAGTTTATAGATCAGCGACTCAGCAACACCATCGGATAAATAATCCGAATCCGGGTTGCCGCTCTTGTTTTCAAACGGAAGCACCGCGATCGAATTGATCTGTTTCGTGCTACCTCCTCTGGAAACAAACGCAAAGTAGCCGACGGTCGAGATCACCCCAACAAGAAAGACCCCAAGTATGGCCGTGGCAAGCTTGTGACTCCTTGCCTGAGTGACCGCGTATTCAAGACTCGAAGACGACGTCGATACACTCTTTGTTGCCGCAGCCTGTCCGCTGTTCGTCGCGACAACCGAGCCCGAACCATAAACCTGAGTTTGATTTTCGTTAGCTGATTCTGTGGTGGCTGCGCGGTTCGGAATGATCGAACGCTCAAGCTCGCCCTGGATGTCCAGATCTCTGCGCAGATTCTTGAGGTCGATCAATAGGTCATGCGCAGTTTGGTAACGCATGTCCACGTCTTTTGTCATCGCCTTGCGGACGATGCGCTGCAGTTCAGCCGGTACGTTCGTCAGGAGCAGCGGTTCCTTCTCCAGGATCGAGACGATGGTGTGATTGACGGTTTCGCCGGTGAAAGGAAGTTTGCCCGCCGACATTTCATACAAGACGACGCCCAAACTCCAGATATCTGTTCGGGCATCGGTTTCTTTACCACGTGCTTGTTCGGGCGACATGTAAGAAACCGTGCCCATCACCATTCCGGGAGTTGTATTGACCTGGACCCGGGTTGCGTCTTCGCTTCCCGCCGAACCGGTCGCTCCAACAGGTCGGGGTTCTGACAGTTTCGCCAGTCCAAAATCCAACACCTTGGCATAACCATCGCCGCGGATCATGATGTTCTCGGGCTTGATGTCGCGATGGATAATGCCCGCCTGATGCGCGGCCGAGAGTGCCTCGCAAACCTGCACGCCGATCTTCAGGATCTGATTGAGTTGCAGCGATTCCCGCGGTGAGAGCTGCGCCCGCAGAGTCTTGCCGTCAATCAATTCGGTGACGATGTATTTTGTGTGTTCTGTTTCGCCGATTTCATAGACCGTCAGGATGTTCGGATGATTGAGCGCCGAAGCGGCTTTGGCTTCCCGAATGAAACGATGCACCTTGTCCGCGTCCTTGCTGAATTCTTCGTTCAGGAATTTGATCGCCACTTTTCGATCAAGCTTCGTGTCCTGGGCTAGGTAGACCTCACCCATCCCGCCCGTGCCAATCTTTGAGCGGATTTCGTAACGACCGAGTTTTGTCCCAGCGTCAAGTCTCATTTTCTGAATCCGCTGATCAGGACGACGTCTTTGGTCGTTGCGCCGCGCGAGAAGAGGGTCGGCTTGCCGTCGCGGGAGAGGTCGAACCACGCGATCTGATCGGAGGTGAAATTGGTCAACTGTTTTGGTGCGCCGCCGTCGATCGGCATACTCCAGATATTCGAGACGCTGTCGCGGGTGACGATGTACGCGAGCGAGCGGCTATCCGGCAGCCAATGAGCCGCCTGAGGAACACTTCTGGTGCCTGTAAAGATCTGGACCGTGTTGTAGCCGGGGGGAAGATCGATCAGCTTAGCGGGCTGTCCGCCTTCAAACGGAATTATGGCGATTCGCCACGGCGAATTTTCCTGCTCACGGTAGAGATAAGCGATCGACTTTCCGTTGGGAGAGACGGCTGGCTGGGTTGAATCGTTATCTGTGAGCCGAACGGGTTCGCCGCCGTCGATCGAGACCCTCCATAGCTTGTCCTCCCCGGGCACACTACCTCCACCGTAAATAACCCATCGCCCATCAGGTGACAGGCTGGAAATGAAGCCTCCATTAGTGGTCAATTGTTTGGGATTGCTGCCGTCAATGTCCACCCGCCAAAGGACGGGCGTTCCGGCCGACACCGAACTAAAAACGATGTAGCGGCCATCCGGAGAGACCGTCGGAATGAAGCCACCGGGTTGGTTTAGTTTTCGTGGATTGCTGCCGTCTCCGTTCATGATCCAGACTCTCGGTCCGCCACTAGCCATTGAGAAATAAGCGATCTTTCCGTCGGGAGTCCACTGAAGGCCAAACGACCCGTCCGATTTTCCAGAGCCGTGTGTCAGTTGTTGGGCGCGATTTGTATCGCCATCCGGAGCGATCCAAATGTTCGAAACGTTTTCCTGCTGTACCGTCACCATCGAACCGGAATCAGCCGTCAGGCTCGTACCTGTATAGTTGTTCAGGTCGTTAGTGATCTTTCTCGCTTCGCCGCCGGGATAGGAGATCTGACATACCTGAGACGTGTTTGAACCAGGCTCGGAACACGTCGCGATCAGCCCGCTGCCATCCGCGAGCCAGGCGACCCGTCCAAGAGCGCGCCACTTCTGAGAACCGATGGGCTTGATCGCTCCACCTTCGACTGGTACCTCAATCAAATTCATGTGGTAGCCTCCGTCGTAGCTGAGAATGCCAGACGCTATCACTTTTCCATCCGTCGACCATGCCGGGCCGAAAAAAGTCTCAGGACTCTTAAGTGTCGCGAGCGGCTGCTCTCCCGTGCCGTCAGCGTTAGCGATCAGCATTGTGCTGTCGTCTTGCTGCTTGCGGACAAAGGCGATCCGCTTGCCTTCAGGCGAGAATGTGACTGGACTGCTGACATTCGAGTTCAGCTTTCTCGGTTCGCCTCCCAACACGGGCACCTGGTAGAGCGTGTAATTCGGTTCACTCTTCTCCTTCCTGACGAAATAAATGTAGCTGCCGTCAGGCGAGAACGTCATTCCTCCATAAACCCCCTCGGCAGGCGTGATGATCTGCACGTTGCTGCCCGTGGCTATGTGCACGACCCAGAGGCTCTGCTGGCCGGCGTCTTCCTTTACATGCACGACGTACTTGCCATCGGGCGAGATCGCCGCGCTCCCAGCCTTGCCGGTGTCGGTGAGCTTTTTGATCGTCATCGACTCGAAAGACGACGGCTGTTTACGAGCGGCCAGTTTGTAAAACCCGAAAGCAACGACGGCGATCACCAGCGCCAACAACGCGAGCCCGAGCACCACGCCCTTCTTGTGCTGCTTGATCTGAGTGACGATGTACTCGGCGCTGGAGGGATGCGTGGAGATAGAAGGCTGCTGCGCGCTGATTGCTCCACTTCCGATTTGGGACACGGCTGCCGCGCTCGGCTGACTTCCTTCACTTCTAGTTGACGGCGATGCGGTAGTATCAATGCCAGCTCCCTGCAACTCGCGCCGCAACTCTTTCAATTCGATCGCCACATCCTTGATCGTCTGATATCTCTCTTCTGGGTCTTTCGCCAGACAGCGGCGCACAATTCTTTGTAATTCAGTCGGAGCATTTGCGTTGATCTCGCTGATCTGCGGGGTCGGAGCGTGGACTATCTTGTGCAGCGAGTCGAGCACGTCTTTACCTGCAAACGCTTTGTGTCCGGTCGCTGCTTCGTAGAGGATGCAACCGAACGAGAAGATGTCTGAACGCTGATCGATCTCACTGGTCTTGCCCTGCGCCTGTTCGGGCGACATGTAACCGACCGTGCCCATAATCACGCCGGGGACGGAGTGTTGTTGCATCACCGCGGTAGGCGCTTCGCCTCCTTCACTTTGTCCGAGACCTGGCGCGCCGGTCTCAACCAACTTGGCCAAACCAAAATCGAGAATCTTAGCGTGGCCATCACGGGTGATCATGATGTTGTCGGGTTTCAGATCGCGATGGACAATGCCGGCGGCGTGAGCTTTGGCCAATCCTTCGGCGGCGTGTTGCAGGAAGCGGAGCAGCTTTCTGAGTTCAGTGCGCTCCTGATGAATCTTCTCGCGCAGCGTCACGCCGTCAATGAACTCCATCGCGATGAAGTGAACGCCACCGCTCTCGCCGATTTCATGAATGGTCGCGATGTTAGGGTGATTGAGCGCGGCGGCGGCCTGCGCTTCCTGTTCGAAGCGCCGCATCCGATCTTGATTTGACGCCAGCTCAGCGGGCAGAAGTTTCAGTGCGACTCTTCGATGCAACCGTGTATCTTCCGCTAGATACACCTCGCCCATCCCGCCCGCGCCGATTTTGGAGACGATGCGGTAATGCGACAGAGTGGTGTCGGCTTCGAGTTCCTTATTCATCTTTCATTTGGCGCTCTCACAAATACGGCAGCGTGTCGTCGTAATAATCTCTTCTGCATTCAGGGCATCGTTTCATAACATTCTATTCCGACAGATTCAGGCGTTTCAGCATTTCTTTGAATCGCGGGTCGGAGCGAAGTGGAATCCAATACGGGTCAGCCTTCAATCGATACAATTCCCAATCCCGTGCCTCAAATGCCTTATTAAGTTCCTCGAACGCCTTATCCTTATCACCGAGAGCAGCATAAATGCCTGCTAACCGCACTGTCGGCACATATTGCGTTTTTGCGATCTCACGGTACTTACTGATCATTTCCTCCGCCTTATCCCGTCGTCCGGATTTCGCGTAAGCAATTCCGGCTTCACGAAGCGCAAATTGATTTGTTGGGTCGGTTTGCAGCCATTTTTCGTCCAGTGAGATCGCCTCCGCGAACATTCCATTTACTGTATAGGCTTGGCTCATCATCCAGCGTCCTATTGGATGCATCGGTTCGAGTTCGTAGGCTTTCCGGGCGTGTACCAAAGCCTCGTCATTACGCCCGGCTGTGAAATAGGCGTACGCCAGGGTTGCCCCCATGTTGATGTCGAGCGGTTCGAGGTCAAGCCCGCGCTTTATTTCTTCAATTGCTTGGTCATTCCGCCCGGTCGGAGAGAGGTATATCTGCCCATAGCGAAAATGGGCGGAGGAGTTGTTCGGATCGAGTTCGATCGCACGTTTGAATGAGCGTTCGGCTTCAGACCAATTCCAATCGTAGATCGCCAAAGAATACGCCAAAAATGTGTGTGCCTCAGGCAGTGTAGGGTCGATCTCCAGCGCCTGCTGTGCTGCGGCCTTCGCCTGAGGAAAAGCTTCTTTTGGCGTGAGGTAGGGATAGGCCGGCATACTCCCGTAGGTTTCAGACATCCTCGCATACGCCAAGGCAAATTTAGGATCAAGTTTGACCGCCTGCCGGAAATACTCGATCGCTGCCAACATATCGACCTTTGTACGCTTCGCAAAGCTGTACCGGCCTCTCAGGTAAAGTTGATAGGCCTCATTGTTGTCTGTGTACTTTTTGGTTATCCCCCTTGCATCATCACCCGAGAACTTTAATTGCAGTTTTTGAGTTATGGTTGTCGCGATCTCGCGCTGCGTGGCTAACAGATCAGCCATTTTTCGATCGTATTGTTCAGCCCATATAACTTTTTCGCTGCGGGAATCGATCAACTGAACACTAATTGAGAGGTCATCGCCGCGCTGGGTCAATCGGCCCGACATGACCGCATCGACCTTAAGCTCCCTCGCGACCTGAGCGACATTCGTGTCCTTGCCCTTATATCTCGTTACCGAACTAGTCGGACTGACCTTTAGGTTGGGGAGTTGAGAAAGACGGTAGATCAACGAATCAGTGAGCCCGTCTGAGAGATAATCCGTGTCGGCACTCCCGCTGTGATTCTCGAATGGAAGAACCGCGATGGAATTAATCTGCTGTGAGCTGCTCCCTCTGGAAACAAAGGCAAAGTAGCCGACCGTCGAGATTACTCCGACCAGCAAGACGCCAATCATCGCTGTGGCAAGCTTGTGGTTCTTTGCCTGAGTAACCACGTACTCAGCGCTCGATGGGCGAGTCTGAACTGAAGAAGACGGCGAGCTGTTTGTTGGGGCGACGCTCTCGCTTCGGGTAGCCTCGGCGTTCGCTGTACTTCTGGATGGTGGGGGCGCAGTCGTCGTATCAACACCGGCGCCTTCCAGTTCGCGACGAAGGTCTCTTAATTCGATAGCGACTTCCTTGCTCGATTGATATCGCTCGTCAGGATCTTTCGCCAAACACCGCCGCACGATTCTTTGTAATTCAGCCGGAGCATTTGCATTGATCTCGCTGATCTGCGGCGTCGGAGCGTGGACTATCTTGTGCAGCGAGTCGAGCACGTCTTTACCCTCAAACGCTTTGTGTCCGGTCGCCGCCTCAAACAGGATGCAGCCAAACGAGAAGATGTCTGAACGTTGATCGATTCCGTTGGTCTTGCCCTGCGCCTGCTCGGGCGACATGTAACCGACGGTGCCCATGATCACGCCGGGTGTTGAGTGCTGCTGCATCACCGCGGTTGCTGCTTCACCGGAATCACCGCCCGGCAGCGGCTGCTGCTCAATCAGTTTAGCGAGGCCGAAATCGAGAATCTTCGCGTGACCATCACGCGTGATCATGATGTTGTCGGGTTTTAGATCGCGGTGGACAATTCCCGCAGCGTGCGCTTTCGCCAAACCTTCGGCCGCGTGTTGCAGAAACCGCAGCAGCTTTCTGAGTTCAGTTCGCTCCTGATGAATCTTCTCGCGCAAAGTGACGCCGTCAATGAACTCCATGGCGATGAAGTTCACGCCGTCGCTCTCGCCGATCTCATGGATGGTCGCAATGTTCGGATGATTGAGCGCAGCCGCAGCTTTCGCTTCCTGAACGAAACGGCGCATGCGGTCCTGATTTGCAGCCAGGTCGGCAGGAAGAATCTTCAGCGCAACCTTACGATCGAGCTTCGTGTCCTGGGCCAGATACACTTCACCCATTCCGCCCTCACCAATCTTCGAACGGATTTCGTAGCGGCCTAGTCTAGCGCCAAGGGAAACCAGTGTGCTTACTCGCCGCCTTCCTAATGTCTGGCTGCCTGCTGGAAAGAACCCTGTATTTCGAGATTCCCCAGCACAGGTAAGGCGGCAATTGTAGCGGAGTTGGGGTAGACGTGCTAGGGACTGATGGATGCCATGATCCTCTCAACCGTGCATCGACTCCGAATTCTCAAAGGTGCGGCCGGCACTTCATTCCGGGACGTCGGGAGCTTGCGCGAAGACCGATTGGAGTATTCAACAGGATTGTCAGTTCGATGCGATCTACTGGCACCACCGATACGGTGTGACCCGCCTGATCACCGCCTGCACGTAGTTTAGAGGCCTGAGCAAAAGGAGAATGTTTATGCCCTTACGTTATCAACACTGCTACTTGCGCTGCGTGAAACGAAACTCCGGACCCTCTCAATGGGATTTTCTTTGGCGAGAAAATGTGGGAGAACGTCGCATACGTCGCACTGCGGTTATAGGCTCTATCGATGAATATCCAACGGAAGAGCTGGACCAGGCGGCGCTCAATGGTTTTCGCGTGCGACTTAATTTCCACGATATTGGTCCACGAAACGGCTATAGTCACGATCCATGAATTCCGTTGTCAGTGTCACTTCTGGAGGCTGACATCTACGGCGACCCAAACTCGGGACCCTGTGGGGGACGTTTTGGGGGACGTTTCTAACGTTTGTGTGGCTTTTGAATTCGACGCTAAGAATTTACTGAGGAACATGGAGCGGGCGACGGGGATCGAACCCGCAACATCCAGCTTGGGAAAGTAACTTAAGCGCTCTTTATTTTCAACACTTACAAAATCGCTCAGCAAAAACCTACGTGCATGCACTGCATACCGTGCATGCGCTGCCTGATTTGCGTATCGCTGCGGGACGTTTGCGGGACGTTTTCTATCACGCGTAGCTCTTCGACACCACAGATTTGAGGCTTACTTTTTTGTCGCCCGAAGCAAGCTGGTATTCGCGACCCCTTACGACAAATGATCTACGTGCGAAGACCCCTACCGTGTCAAGAATTTCATCGGAGCAGGCCAGCGCCTGAGTTGAAGCCAGGTTGAACTCTATAATAAGGACAAATCTGAGAAGTCCTTTTATGAGGATCCTAAGGGAAGATGGTCTAACATTAGGTGACACTCGATGACGTTGAGCCTTGAGGGGTAGGCATAGACCGCCATTGCTAACCTCAATGATTACACCGTGGATGGAGTTTTCAGTAGGGACAGGCCGGTATGATGTATTTCGTCACCAGCTCGTCCCGCAGCTTCACTGTCGCTGCTGACTGAAGAATTCAGAGGCTGCGCTGTCGCCGACGATTCCGTGACGATGAGTTTGAGCCATCGCTGCTGTCGAATTTGGTTCTCTGAGAGTGCCCTTCGGACTGACTCCAAGATCGACTCTGGGTCGAATGGCTTTGTGAAGAATTTTAGCGCACCGGCCTTCATTACGGACGCAGCTTGAACCTGGAAGTGGAGACTACTTCAGACTCTGTCTCAGCCATACTGTCTTGCCTGCGGGCTGAAACCCTATCTTTCCTTGCGAATTAGCTTGCCCAACGCCTCCTGATCCGGCGCCAAGAGCTCGGAGATCCGCTGGTGGTTGACGTCGGCGACGATGATTTGGCCGACCTCGGTGTTGACCTCGCGGAAGATGCCGTGAGTCCTCATCTTTGCGACCTGATACTGGTTGTCCTCGGTGGGGGTGACGTAGTGCACCGAGTCCGCCTTGAAGCGGTGTACCAGGAAGAGATGGACGAGGGTCATCAGGCGCTTCTTCCGCAGCGACTCGGCAAAGGTGTTCTGGTCGCGCACCGAGAGGATGCTGCGGCCACGGCGGTCGTGGATGGGTGCGAAGATTACGTTGGCAAGCTTTTCCTCGACCTTGTCATAGACTCCGAGCTCGAGCAACTCCGAGCCGGCGCGGTGAGGCCGCATCTGGACGCGGAGCCCGCCGGGGAGATCATAATGCCGGGTCCACATCGACAGCCATTCCTCGAGGAGCTTCCTCGGCACCTCGGTCTGTATCAGGTGCTGGTGCTGGGTCGAGCCTTTGCCCATCGCCATGGTCGTCGCCGTCCGCCCCGAGGTTGCGGTCAATGCGGCGTCCGCTCGCGGTCCGCCGACGAGGGTCTGAGGCGTGCGATAGGGAGACTCGACCATGCGTAGCTTTCGTTGCAGGCGAGCAAGAGCAAGCATGCCGTCCTGCTTGAGGGCGGTGGCGAACTCCTCTGCGGCGAGACCGTCGATCTGGTGACCGCCGTAGGTAATGAAGTTGAAAACGAAACCCAGCTTGCCCAGTTCCTCCGGGAAGTGTCGCATTTCATCGTCGCTCATGCCGGTGGTGTCCCAACTGAACGACGGCGAGAGGTTGTAGGCAAGCATCTTGTCGGGGAACTCGGCGTGAATCGCCTCGGCGAACTCGCGTGCGTCGTCGAGGTTGGCGGTTTTGGTCTCCATCCATAGCAGGTCGGCGAACGGCGCCGCCGCCAGCGACTTGGCGACGACGTACGGAATGCCGCCGCGAACTTGATAGTACCCTTCAGGCGTTCGCGCTGCTTCGCAATCCCAATCCACGTCGACGCCGAGCTCGCGCGCCTTCTCGCGGGCGGCGTAGAGCGAAGCGCCCGCCGCGAAGCGCCGCCAGTCGTCGACGCTTATTTGAACGGGCTCGCCTTCGTTGGCTCGGAATTCGATTACTTCGGCAACCGTGTCGCCGAAGGTCTCCAGCACGGCCTCGTCCTCCCACGCGTCGAGAAAACGGGCGGCCACAGAGTCGAACATCGAGTCGATCGAGGCCTCTTTTCCTTCCCGCAGCAACGCCACGGACTCGGCAGCCAGCGCCAGAATTCCCCGGCGCTCCAGCCACTGCTGGGCGATGGCGTGCTCTCCGGCAGGGATGGTGTACAGGAGATGGCCATTGAGGTCGGCGACTCCCAACTCGTGAAAATGCTGGATGAGCGCGAGGAAGCACGGCTTGTAGGCGGGAACGTCTGGGTTCGTTGCTCCGACCAGGAAGGGTTGATCGCGCTCGTCGCCGCGACCGTCGATCAGGTTGGCGGCCTCGGCGTCGGTGCGGGCGACGATAATGCCAGGAACGCCCATGACGTCGAGTTGAAAGCGGGCCGCATTCAGCCGCTTGTTCTGCTCGTCCTGTGGCACGAGTACTTTGCCACCCTGATGGCCGCACTTCTTGGCACCGGGACGCTGGTCCTCGATGTGGTAACCCGCAACGCCGGCTTCCACGAAGCGGCGGATCAGGTTCCGCACGTGCGGATCGCCGCCGTGTCCGGTGTCGGCGTCAGCAATGATGAAGGGCCGGAAGTCGTAGGCCTGCGCAGCGGCGCGCTGCGACTCAGTCATTCGCGAGCGCAGATACTGCTGGTTGCGATCAGCCGTGAGCAGGGCGCGCACCAGTGTCGCCGCCTCGTCAGGAACCTGGCTGAGCGGATAGCTTGCCAGATCAGGGCCCGGATCCTCGCTCGTGCCGCCCTTGGCGGAGGTCGCCCAACCGCCGAGGTATATACCTTCGATCCCCATCCGCTTCATCGCCACCGCCTGCCCCGGGGAGTACGGACCAAACGTAGTGATGCTTTTGCGCTCGCCGAAAAGTTGTCGCAAACGGTCGTAAAACGCTGCGGCCGCCTCGCGCGCTATCGTGTAGTCGTGTCCGATCGTGCCGCGTTGCTCGACGACCTGGCGCGCGGTGTACAGTCGAACGATTCCCGCGAATCTCGGGCCATCGAACCACTCCTGGGTTTCGTTAATTTCCTGTTCGAACGTTCTCATCAGAGCACTCCTTGCTCAGACAATAAAATCCAGATTCTCAGTGATCCGCGTTCCATCTCGCTCGAAGGCTTCGATGTAAGTTCGGATGCGGGATCGACCAGTTGCGAGATCGTGATTGTTTAGATTCAGGTTCAGGAGATCAATGTACCAGGGCAGCTTGGCGCGATTGGTCACGTAGGTCGCGACGATCTCGCGCGCGATGGGCAACGTGGTCATCTTCGAATCGTCGTGAACGTCGCGGTCGCCAGCGGCGAGCAGTTTCTTGTACTCTTCATCGAGCAGCCGGGCAAAAAGCGTCGCGTCGAACGTATCGCCAGCCTTGGCGCCAGTCTCGGGATCGTCCTCGGTCAGTTGCGCGCCCTTGTGCAACCACTCCCAGAGGATGCTCAGCCGAATCTCGCCGGTCGCCATGTCTTCCATCAGATAGAGCACGTCGTCGTTGCCGAAAAAGTCCGCCGGCTTGAGCGCCGCGGCCTGGAAACCTTGCTCGAAAGCGTTCCCGTACTGGAGAGCGACGCTCAGCAGATCGCGGGTGCCGCGGACGGTGCGCGGCGCGGGCTCGAGCAAAATCAGCCCGTCGGCGTCCTCCTGTGTATAGGTGAGTGGCGGGAACTCGCGTCCGAGCTGGTTGTCGGCGGCGACCTCCTCCCACACAGGCCGCACGATGTGCACCATCTTCCAGTGCGCCACCCACTTGCCGCTTGCCCCCGCGAGCTGCTCGCGTTCGCCGCCAGCCTTCGCCCTGCGCATTCCTGCGGCGACGCCCGCCGCGGACCCGACCGGTATGTTGGGTTCCATCCCGCCCTGCCAAAGGGCGCAGCGACCGTTTCGATCGTGGGTGTTCACCGCGCGGCGCACGCGGTCCTCGTAGTTGCGCATGTAGCCATAGGTCATGCCGATAGCGTCTATATTCGGGTTGACGAAGCTGGGATCCCAGGCCAGCGCATCGGCGACACTGTTGATGTAGTCCCAACGCCCAGTATTGAAGCCGACGAAGTGGCGGCCGAGCGCGGCGCGGATCTCCATCAACTGGAAGCACGCCTCGATCTGCTCGACGAGGACGTAAGCTTTGATCGTGCCGATCGGCAGCGCCAGATGATCTTCGAGCGCCGCCTGCATGTCGTTCCACAGCGCTGCTTCCTCGGCGGTCTGGATCTTCGGCAGGTAGAGAACGATCGACCCCGAGTCGCGAAGCGCCTGGTGGTTGTTGACTACGTAAAGCACGAGATCGACGATGGAAGCGGAGAAGCCGGCGCCGTCCTCCTCGCGCACGTGGCGGTCGTCGAGGTGCAGACCGCGCGCACGAAAGATCTTCGTAGTGAAGTCGAGCTGTTGCCGCCAGTCGGCGATGATGGGCCGTTCGAAAAAACCTTGCGCCCACTTGTTCATTTCATCTGCGACTTTTTCCGCGACACCGAGAAAGAGTGGGTCCTTGGCGATCGCGAGTTGGAGGTTGCGTTGATTCTCGAGCGACATGGAATCGACCTGCCCGAGCGCGTCTTCACCATCGAACATCCAACCGTCAGCGCCCGAGAGCAAAGCGTAGGCGACGTTGCGCAGGCCGCTCTCGGTGTTCGCGCGCGGCCTCGCGGCCGGGCCGGTGCCTTGGATCCACTGGCGCTTCAGATCGGTCGGAATTTCGCTCCCCTCGAAGTTGCCGTCGCGGGCGTCCTGCACTCGGATGCTCGTGCGCGGGATCAACGCCTGTGGGTCGAGGAAAACGATGCGCTGCCGGCCGCGCTCCCGCGTCAGTCTTCGCGCGATGCGCTTTGCCATCAGCTCGCGCCGGTCACGGTTGAGCGGCGCCAGGACCTCCAACGCCTCAAGCGCCACCGGGGTGTAGATATCGGGGTACGCCTTAAGGACTCCGTCGCGGTATTCGAGTCTCCTCGTCATCTGCATCTTGTACCTCTCCGACGAGTTTCATCCGACTGTTTAGTGCTTTGTGTTCAGACTCATTTTCGGTTGATACCGATCTGGTCGAACTGCAAGTTCCCGATCGGGTACTTTTGCCAGTCCTTGTAATCGAAGTGCCACCACTCGGCTTCGTACACCGTAAAGCCTTCTGACTCCATTGCGGTGCGCAGGAGATTGCGGTGCCAACGTTGAAGTGAAGTGCCCCCCGGATAATCCGGGTACGCACGGTCGGTGGTCTCGTCGTAAGTGCTGACCATCTCCACCGGATGTCCCCTCTTCAAATCGTAGAGCGTCAGGTCAACGGCGCAGCCGCGGTTATGGCGCGATCCCTTTGATGGGTCGGCGACGAACAGTTTCTTGTCGTCCGGCGTCGCGTCCCAGAATACCTTGGTCACATACCAGGGTCGGTAGGCATCATGAACGAGCAGCCCGTAACCCATTTCTCTCAGCTTGCGATTAACGCGGACGAGTGCCTCAGCCGCAGGACGCTGCATGAAAGCGCGGGCTTCCGAGTAGAAGACGGTGCCGAGAAAATTGTTGGTGGTCGCGTAGCGGATTTCGAGTTTGATTGTCGGATCGAGTTTTCTCAGTTCGACCAAGTCGGGCGCGCGGAACTCTCCGCTCTCTTTCGGCGGCTCGGCGGCGTGCGCTTCTTTCATCAGTTCCGGGACGGGGCGCAGAGGCTTGACACGCAGTTGCGTCGCGCCTTCTTCCGGTCCGACCTGCCGACGTTTGTACACAACGTTCCCGGCTTCAACCTGCGTCGCTCGTCCATGTGCATCGCGCATGAAGACGAGTCGCTGGCCCGCGTGTGAGCCCTCTGCAGGAAACTTAAAGATATGTTTTGAGACTTCTTCAAGCCGTTCGAGTTCGGCTTTCTTGAACAAAGCGCAAAGTCTTCCGTCCTGTTCGAGGACGTACAAAATGCCATTGTCCAGACCGTACTCACCGATTAATCCACGCCAACGCGCAGGGGCAGGTAAAGGCTTCGCTTGCGCGAGCGCGCTTGATTGAGCGAAAGACTTTGGCGAATGAAAAGTTTCGGCCCATGGAAATGCACCGCCAGTGCCGTCGTTTACGGCGCCACCTCTAATGATGACGTCGTAGGTCGCAGACTGTGTTGCCTGCCCGATGGCGATAAGCGGCAGAAGTGATATCAGTAAGGGACAGGCCAATCTGTGCAACAGAGCGAGGTGTTTCTGCAGGTGCATGTTCATCGTCTCCTCATGATTGATAATGTCCTGGACTATTCATTTGACCTTCTTGGCCGTAATCCTTTTCCCGTTCTGTTGCAGAAGAGCTCCCGACCATTTGCCCTTTCTCATCCTCACGAAAGTAATTTGGACGGCGACCGCAACGAGGAACAACTGGATTTCTGATTCAGGAAACAACTCGCACTTCGGCTGTCCTGTCGCTTACCCCATTAGTCGCCTTTCTCGCGGGCGAAACGAGCTCATGAGGGTGGGGCAGGCGTCTCACCCGTGCTGTCCGCTTTGCGCGACCGCCAGATGAAATAAACCGGCGTGCCGAGAACGACAACGCCAAGCCCCACGGCGGCGCGAACGGGTTGCGTCACAATCGTATTGATGACGAGCGCTGCTGCTGAAAGGATGAACAGCAGCGGCGTCCACGGATAGCCTGGCACGCGATACGGGCCGGCGACTTCAGGCCCTCGTCTGCGATAGACAAAGATGCTGGCCGCGCCGACGGCGTAAAAGAGCCAGCCGCTGAAAACCACATAGGTCAACAGCTGCTCGAACGTACCGGTCGCGACCAGTACGGCGGCCCAGGCGGAACCGGCCAGCACGGCGAAGGCCGGCGTATGAAAACGCGGGTGAACCTCAGCCAAACGATGAAAGAAGAGGCCGTCGCGGGCCATCGCGTAGTACACGCGCGGCGCGGTCAGCACAATGCCGTTCGTCGCACTGAAGATTGAGATCAGAATCGCGAGCGCGACGAACTTCGACGCCCCGGGTCCCGCAACGGCAGTCACGGCCGTGGCGGCGATGCTGTCTGTTTGCGCCGCCTTTGTCGGGCCGAGCGCGGCGAGGTATGCCAGGTTGGCGATTAGGTAGATGCCGATCAGAGCGGCCGAACCGATTAGCAACGCGCGCGGAAAGTTGCGCTGGGCATCAATCGTTTCGCCGGCGCTGAAGGTCACATACTGCCAGCCCTCGTAGGCCCAGAGCACCGCTATCATCGCCAGCCCGAGCCCAGACGCGAGCGAAGCGCCGGTGTCCGTCGGCCACAAGGCAGTGCCCGCCCCGCTGAAGCCGCGCCCGAGCCAGAGCAGTCCCGCACTCATGATCAGGATCGCGGTTACCTTGATCGTGGTGGTCCAGTTCTGGAGGTTCGCGCTCTGGCGCGTTCCAAGCACGTTGGCAGCGGTCACTACGGCGATCATCCCGATCGCGGCCAGTTTTCCGAGCGCTGGAGTCAGCGGGATAAGCTCTCCAAGGTAAGCGCTGAATGCCACAGCAAGCGCTGCGATGGAGCCACTGCTAATCACGAGGAAGAGGGTCCACCCGTAAAGAAAGGCCGGTAGCGGGCTGAAACCGTCGCGGATGTAGACGTAAATCCCGCCCGCCTTTGGGTTCATCGCGCCGAGTTCCCCGTAGGTCAGGGCCCCGAGCAGCGAGAGGATTCCGCCGGCGAGCCAGACCAGCATGGCTAGCCCTATGCCGCCGTGTACTTGACGCAGCACGGTGCCCGGCACTATGAAAATTCCCGAGCCAATTACGGTCCCAATGATCAGCAGAATGAGATCACGCAGGCGGAGAGTGCGCTCCAAAGTAGCCGTTTGATGTGAAGGCTCCGCTGGCCGCACTGAGTCATGGCCTCGATCGATATTGGTATCGGACATGTTTTCCCTCCTTCAGGCCGTGCTCGCAAGTAGAATTCAACCATTCATCTTCGGGGTCTTAATGCTCCTGACGTAGTTGTGTCCTCTTCCCGGTAGCGCTCCGGGGCCGAGACTGTCCCCGCCATTATCTGTATGAGGTGAAACCAGGTTTTCCAGCGATCACTAAAGACCTCCAGAGCGGGTCGTCCGTTCAATCAATCTCTCTCAATTCATGTCTGATAATTATCAGCTAGCGAGCGTCAACCTGGTTTTGTAAACATGCCGATTCATCGCGTTCTCAATTAGGCTTCGTCATTTGACCTTCTTGGCGGGTAGACGCTGCCCTGCTTGGTAAAAAACGAGGCTCGTTGCCTTACCTGACCCGTCAACGACAAACTCGATTTGAATGTCAGCCTCCTTCACGAAGAACTTGCTTGGCGATTCGGGGAAGAGTTCTAATTTCGGTTGCCCGATCGCCTGCACCATCAGCTTGCTGCCTTCTTTGCTGATCGTGATCGTGAGGTTTGGAGCGATCTCGTAATCCCCAACATAAGCTTCGTAGATGGCAGCGTCTACCACCGCTTCCTTGCGGGGCGCGGGCAGCGGCTTGTCAGTTTTCCTGGCTGCTTGATCCGTTCCATACCGATCGTGCAGCACAAAAGCAGTTACACCTGCTGTATTCTTGGTGAAGCTCAAGCGGGTGAGCGAACCCCTTATGAAGAATTGCGTTTCAGATGAGGGAATTATTTCAGCCCTTCCGCCTCCTGGTAAATTAGCAAGGAGCTTTTCGCCATCTCTTCGGATGATTACCTCCTCTTTCTCATCGAGTTGATAAACTCCGACATACTGATCGAGCTGACTCGCCGTCAACTTTATCCCCGCGGGTTCCTGGTATGGCTTGCCAATGGCCAGAGCCGCAACCTCGAAAGCTACTGCTCCCGGTGACATTGAGTCTTTGTTGGTCAGAATGGCGACAAAAATTCGATCAGCGGGCATCCGCAGGGCGTCCGTAGCGAAGCCGTTGACGCCACCGCCATGCTCGATTATCGGGTGGCCTTCGTAGGCGCTCATCGACCACCCATAACCATAGTGAGTGGACTTACCATTATTAAGCAGGCGCGGAGTCCACGCTCGCTTCAAGGACTGCTGCGTCACTAGCTTTTCGGTGTACAACGCCGCGTCCCACAAAGCGAGATCGTCAACTGACGACATCAACGAGCCGGCGGAAAAGGGCTGAGTCATGCTTAAGTAAGCAGCGTTTTGATAGCCTTCATTCACTTTTGAATAGCCCTCAACGCGACGCGGGATAAGGCGCGCCGTATTGTCGTAATAGGAATGCTTCATCCCGAGCGGCGCAAAAATGTTCTTCTCGATGAAGTCCTGGTAAGTCTGGCCTGAGACTTTCTCAATGATTGCCCCGAGCAGGATATAGCCAGAGTTGCTGTAGCTCCATCGCTCTCCCGGCGCGAAATCCATCGGCTGGTTCTTGAACAGATCAATGATCTCTTTGACCGTCAGGTCCTTTCGCCAAAGAGCGAGCCACTCTGGCAGGGACGTGTAGTTCTTGATCCCGGAGGTGTGGGTGAGCAAGTGCTCGATAGTGATCCTCTGCCCTTTAGTGGGATAGTCGGGCAGGAATTTAGTGATGTCGTCATCTAGCGAGAGCTTCCCCTGTTCGGCGAGCATCAGAATGCCGACGGCAGTGAATTGTTTGGTGATTGAACCTAGTCTGAAAACCATATCCGGCTCAACCGGAACTCCGAGTTCCAGATTGGCCTTGCCATAGCCTTTGCGAAAGACGACCTTCCCATCCCGGACGACTATTACCGCCGCTCCAGGCTCATCGGCCTTATATGTTTTTTCCAGTACTTCGTTGATGGCGGTTGGGAGGTCTTTGTTTGGCGCTGCTGGCCGCTGGGCCATTAACAATGAGCACAGGCCCAAAATGAGCGAAAGCGCTGGCAGTAGCCGCCTCATTGAAATGGAATCCCGGATTTGCATATTGAGTTCCTCCGTTGATTGGCTGTTCGATCAAATTCTTACCGAGTTTGTAGGTGCTAACGCGACGCACGGGGCTCGCCAGATAGAGTACAGACGAACTTCTGTGGCCGCCCTCATCGATTTGTGCTGCAAGCCGCTGGGGAAACACAGCCAGCTTCCACTGTTCATTCCGATGAACTGTGCCTCTCTGCCATGCGACGCGAACATCTGGGGCTTCTCAATCTCTACATATGCCTTTCCGATAGCGCACTCTGAATTTTGTCGAGCGCGCCCAGCAAAATCTCGTCTTCGCGTGCGATGCACAAGCGCATGTGGCCGTCGTACACATCGCTATCGGCGAAGGCGCTTCCCGGCACTCCCGCCACCCCGGCTCGTCTGATCAACATCTCGTTGAGCTGCATTGCATCTTGGTAGCCTTCCGGGATGCGCGCCCACAGGTAAAAGGCTGACCCCGAATCGTAAATCTGAAATCCCAGCTGCTCTAACGCTTCAGCCGCTACGCGGCGCTTGAGCGTAAATCTCTCGCGCAACTCGGTGTAATACTGGGAGTCTGACATCAGCACCTCGGAGAGCGCCCGTTGCAGCGGCGTCGGTGAGCAGACATAGAAGACATTGTTTGCGTTATTGAGGGGCGCGATCAATTTGCTCTCGCCGTAAACGTAGCCGAGTCGCCAACCCGAGATGTTCCACGACTTGGAGAACGAGTTGACCGTGATCGTGCGCTCCCACATGCCATCGAGCGTGGCAATGGAAACGTGCTTTCTCTCACCCACTACGTAATGCTCATAAACCTCATCCGCAATGCAGAGGAGATCAAATTCCTGACAGACCCGCGCCACCATCTCGAGTTCGTTTCTCGTAAAGACTTTACCGGTGGGATTTACCGGAGTGCAGGCGATGATGGCGCGCAGCGGGAAGGGTTGGCGATTCTTCATCTTGCGGCAGCGGTTGCGCAATTCATCTCCATCTAATTCCAAGTTCTCGCCATGCAATGATAAAACCTCGGTGCACGCGCCCAGTTCCTCGAGAATTCGTCGGTGGTACGGGTAGTAAGGCTCGAAGACGAGGGCAGAAGTACCCTTCAGATAGGTATGAGCGACAGCGATGAGGCCGCCTGTCGCGCCGGGAGTGACTAATAACTCAGGCGGTGTAACCTTCGGGTCAACCTCGATACCGTTGAATGAGGCGATCTTTTGAGCCACTGCGCTGCGTAGCTCGATGACACCTTCGGCAGGGCTGTAATGGTTTTGACCAGCGTGAATCACCTCGCTGGCGGAACGGGCGAGGGCTGGGTTGATGGCCAACTCTGATTGGCCTTGCACGAGATTCCCGCTGAGAGGAACCAGTCGTGTGATTGTTCTAATGTCCGGTCGGGTCTTCGTCGGCACTATCTCGAACCGCCTCTCAAGTTTTTTTGAAATCAATTTGTTACGCTTGAAGCAGTTGTCTGGCGATCACGATGCGTTGAATCTCAGACGTGCCTTCGCCGATGGTGCAGAGTTTCGAGTCGCGCCAGTATTTTTCGGGCGGGTAGTCTTTCGTATAGCCGTAGCCGCCATGAATCTGGATCGCCTCCTCGCAAACCTTGACGCTCATCTCCGAAGCGTAGAGTTTCGCCATCGCCGATTCTTTCGTCACCTTCTTGCCCTGGTCCTTCAAGTACGCGGCGCGGTACATCAAGAGCCGCGCGGCTTCGAGTTGCGTCGCCATGTCCGCGAGTTTGAACTGGATCGCCTGAAACTCCGAGATCGGTTTGCCAAACTGCTCGCGCTCTTTTGAGTATTTCAAAGCAGACTCATACGCGCCCTGCGCGATGCCGACTGCGAGCGCGGCAATCGAGATGCGCCCACCGTCCAAGACTTGCATCGCTTGAGTGAAACCTAGACCCTCATCGCCGAGACGATTCTCGTCATGCACGTAGCAATCTTCAAAGACGACGCTCGCAGTCTCCGAAGCGCGGCAGCCCAATTTGTTCTCTTTCTTCGCGGGCGCGAAACCCTTCATGCCCTTCTCGAAGATGAACGCGGTGATTCCCCTACTTCCCTTCGAGCGATCCGTCGAAGCTACCGCCACGCAAGTGTCCGCATGAATTGCGTGCGTGATGAAGTTCTTCGAGCCGTTAACGATCCAGCCGCCGTTTTGTCGCACGGCAGTCGAGCGCGTACCCGATGCGTCCGAGCCCGCGCTTGCCTCAGTCAGTCCCCAGGCGCCGAGATGCTTGCCTTGCGCGAGCGGCACCAGATACTTCTGCTTCTGCTCCTCCGTGGCGAACATGTAGATGTGATTCGAGCAGAGCGAATTGTGCGCCGCGACCGAGACGCCGACCGAACCGTCCACGCGCGAGAGTTCCTCAATGATCGTCGCGTACTCGACATAGCCCATGCCTGCGCCGCCATACTCTTCCGGAAAGATGACGCCCATCAAACCGAGTTCGGCCAACTTTGGCAGCAACTCGACGGGAAAGTGCTGCGTCTCGTCCCACTCCAAAACGTGCGGCGCGATCTCCGCTTCGGCAAACTCGCGCACTGAGTATTTAATCTGCAACTGCTCGGCAGTTAGCTCAAGATTCATCTCTTCACCTTATCCACCGAGAGGACTGCTAGGAATTCTCGCCCCGAAAGAATCGGAGTAACGGTGGCCTCAGACTGGTCCTTACGTGTATATCCTTCATTGAGTCAGATGAACGGTCTCCCTCCGAACCGTTAGGGCTTCGATGCGAGGTTCATTGACTCCATAGCCGATGCCGTGACCCGTCGGCGCTTTGATCGTGCCTTCTCGGCTCACTGTCACCGGTGGCTCAATGATGTCCTCCTCCCAGTATCTCGCCGAGGCGGAGACATCGCCGGGCAGGGTGAAGCCGGGTAGCGTTGACATGGCGATATTGTGCGCGCGCCCGATGCCCGCTTCGAGCATCCCACCGCACCACACGGGCATGTCATGCTCTCGCGCGAAAGATTGGATGGCTTTTGCTTCGCTGTACCCGCCCACGCGCCCTAGCTTAATGTTGATAATCCGACACGCCCCCAACTCGTGCGCGTGGCGCGCGTTCGCGAGACAGACTATTGACTCATCCAGACAGATAGGCGTTCGCAGTTCCCGCTGCAACTTGCTGTGATCGACTAGATCGCCCGGCGCCAGCGGCTGCTCGACCATCAGGAGGTTGTAATCATCGAGTCGCTTCAGCAATGGAGTGTCCGTGTCGATTTGATAAGCGGAGTTTGCATCTACCGAGAGCGTGACGGCAGGAAACTGTTTGCGAATGGCTTCCAATAATTGAACATCTTTCCCCGGTTTGATCTTGATTTTGATTCTTTGATAACCGCTCTCAACCTCGCGGCTGACTTTGTCGACCAGTGCTTCGGTCGAACTCTGTAAGCCGATCGAAACTCCGCAGGTAATTTCATCCCGTGTTCCTTCGATGTGTTGCCAGAGGGGTGCCTGAGCCTTCTTCGCTTCCAGGTCCCAGATCGCCGCTTCCACGCCGGCCTTCGCCATGCGGTTTTCTCGAATCACGCTCAGCGCCTGACATACCTGCGAGGCGCTCTCGACCCGTGCCGCCGCCAGTAGAGGCGCGACATACTTGGCCGTAATTAACCAAGCGGTGTCGATGGTTTCGTGATTAAAAAAGGGGGTCTCGCCCGCGACGCACTCGCCATACCCCGAAGCCCCGTCCTTATCGAACGCTCTCACGATCAAAATGCGCCGCCGGGTGGTGCGTCCGAAACTTGTCTCGAACGGCGATTTGAGGGGTAACTCGATCTCTCTGAGTTCTATGCGTTCTAGTTGTAGATTCATCACAGTAATGTCCCACTCGTGTGCTGAGGTCTAAATTGAATACATCGAGCTAAAGCGTAGCGACCAAACCCGCGAGCAATGCGGTGCGAGGTGCGATGTCCTTAACCAGGATATGCTCATGCGCCGCATGCGCGCCGTCGCCATCTACCCCAAGTCCGTCGAGCACCGGAACATTCAGAGCCGCGGCAAAGTTGCCGTCGGACGCTCCTCCCACCGCCCTTTCTTCGAGTTCAAAGCCGAGTCGTGCGGCAATCTCCCGCGCGTGATGAAACAGTTTCACCACGCCCGCCGTGCGTTCGAGCGGCGCACGATTGATGCCGCCTTTGATTGCGAGGCGAACACGCTCGTCAAAGGGCTGGAGGGTGCTCATCAAATCCTCGACGCGCCGCGCTTCCTCCATAGCGCTGAAGCGCACGTCGATTTCCATCTCTGCTTGTGCCGCAACGACATTGCTGTGTGTTCCCCCACGAACCACACCGACATTAAAGCTCGTGCCGCGAGTCGGATCGTTCAGCGAATGTAACCGCTGCGTCTGTCGTGCCAGCTCAAGAATGGCGCTGGCTCCCGCCTCTGGATTCAGACCTGCATGCGATGCA